>Ga0126342_10010080_pt1 | contig 16904 bp, 19 predicted proteins | sample Cyp1metagenome_FD_92528 | JGI IMG/M metagenome (GOLD analysis project Ga0126342, IMG submission 92528) | Coral microbial communities from Lord Howe Island, Old Settlement Bay, Australia - Cyphastrea 1 metagenome | ecosystem: Host-associated > Invertebrates > Cnidaria > Coral ... | reverse complement strand
CTCCAAAAATGATCCCTCCTGCAGAACTTCCCATAGGCACGGCCATACGGTCCTCACACGAACGGTTGCGGACGGTTGCGGACGGTTGCGACCGTGAACGCAACGTCGAGCGAACACACCCTCGACCCCCAGACCCCCAGAGTGAAACGGGAACCCTTGCTACGCATTCGGGAATCAAACAAAAAAAGTCGAGATGATTTAGGCATCGGCATATGGTAAATGTATGTAAATGTACCTTCAAATAATCTTTTGAGTTCATTCTTTGAAATGTGAAATCCGGAGTCCTGAATTCGACGTTATCAACCCACACCCTTGCAAGGTCAGATTGTTTTTTATTGCTGGTTCCTTGGTACGTATGACATGCACAAACTTTTCATACAGGACAAGCTAATTCTAGCACCAGACCCTACCGTAGTGCTCATATCCTCTTAGAAGATGATTCTTAATGCTTCACCCCAGAAAAATCCTCAAATACAGTCTGAGATGGAGTTTAGAGCTGTAGGGAGGGTTCAGATTCAAATCTTCAGACACAACAAAATACCACTACAACTACCCATTATCATTGAGGAGTAAGTCTCATTATTTGCGCTGTATCCCCCGGTCAGATCAAGTCAATCATGGTTAAATCCTGGTTTAATCGACCATTTTTTCGTGGAGTTTCTCCTTTGCAGGAGAACGCTGCCCGCATGCAGAAGCAGAAGGCCGTCTTCGACCGGAAGTTGCAGGAACAGGAGGAGAAGAATCGCGAGGTGGTGAAGGAAAACGCCAAGATTGCTCAGAACATCATGAAACTTGCAGCACTTGGAGTTAGATCTGTTGGTAATTCAACAACACTATTTACACATGGTGTTAAGTGGGCTGTTTTCTATAATGTTAAATGTACCCGAGGATATATATGTTTTTAATGGGATAGATATTCATGGAACACAACTAATTAATGAAGTTGAGATGATATGTGGGTTTAAGTCTGAACATGTTGGGTACCAATACAAAATGCTATTGCTATTGAATTAGAACATTGATTTTGAATCATCATTCTTCTTCAGGCACCCTATTTTCAGAGACACCAATTTGATGTGGTTTGGTTTTGAATATTTTGGTTTGCCAAGGGACAACGGACAAAGCAAGGGATCAGAATCGGGAAAAACCTCTGGACGCCCGGGCAAAAAAGAGGGTCAACGGACCCTGTTGAAGTTCCATTTCAGACGGTATCGAAATGTAATTTTTAAAGTCCGGATTATGTAATAATTTTCTGTACAACCAACCATGCACATTGACAAACTGGTGGTCATTTGCTGGGGCGCTGGACTTTTTGCTGCTCGCAGTGCTTTCTATGGCCGCATTCAAGTAGCAGTCAAGTGGTTTGTTCTCAAAGATGTGGTTTCTCCAACAAAACACTCAAACTGGGTCAAGATTGCCTGTATCATCCAACATTCATAGTTTGGAAAGCATTACGTGATCCCTGTTTGACCCAGTTTTTGGGGTGCCGAATCGCCGCACAACAAACTCCAACCTGGTGCAGGATTCGGGGTGAAATCCCTAAGATGACCAAATGTTACATCTAATTTCCCAAATCCCAATCAGGAAATGGTCATCTTAGGGATTTCACCCCAAAACGTACATTATTTAATGGAAATGTGTATGTTTGGAAACTGGCAATGCCCCAAAATGGTCATTTTTATTATATTTTGGAAAATATGGGACCATTATCATACTCATTGGATTTGAGGGGCGCCTTATTATCCAAAAAAAACAAGCTGAAGAAGTCTAAATAGCATATATATTCTTTGGGATCAACATGCAATTCTTGGGGCCCAGCTCCAGATTCCATGGCTGATCCATTCATTTTCATCCCATGGGTGGTGACATATGTTGGATCCCCATGACATCCGAAACCACGAGGACGATGAAGAAGCAAAACGAGGAGTTGCTGCAGCACGCGCAGTCGCTGCAGAAGGGCAACGCGCTGCGCCATGGGGAGCTGAAGATGCTGCAGGAGCATGAAATCACGGGATAGCTGTGTCTATGTCATGTTTTTGATGAAGAGAATGGCGTGGTAATGATGGTAAACATGAATGGTATTTGCATGCCATTTGCATGACAGGCAATTAATTGATATTAATTGAACATAGGAAAACCATGCAAAAACCATCGATCAGCTCGGGAGGACCAGATAACGGCTGCGCAGAACTTCTTGCAAGATTCCCTCACCCAAACCGATGATCTCCGGAGGTGCAGAAGGTATGCTTTTGCTTTGAGTTTGACATATATAGTTTGACTGGAATCTGTTGGGAATATGTTGGGAATATGTTGTTTTTCTTTTTCTGGCTGGTGGTTTCAAATGATTGTTTTTGTCCATCCTACCCGGAAACTCTCAATCGTCAAAGATTTTGGTGATGTGTGAACACTTTTCCATGTCTGCAGATTTGGGAGCAAATCTGCTAGAAACCCCTATCATATCTATCTTTGGCGTTGAAAAACGATGTGTCCTGCAGATGTTGAGTCCGATCCGTTTCGCAGCCGAAATAACCGAAATCCTTAAGGATAGCAAGGCGACCGAGCTCGAAGTGCTGAAGGATGATAAGCAAAAGGCTGCACTGTCCTTCTTGGAGATGTCGGAAACTCGGCCGCGATGTTGGCATCCTTTAGAGCTAGAAATTACAATAGATAAATACAAATATATACAGTACATATCTCTATTATTTCTTTATACATACACATATATAAGGTGAAACACTCAAAGTGAAGCACCCATCCCATACAGATCTATGTGGAAGTTACATTATATCTCCAGTCAACATCGATCCTGCCGCGAGTTGGCCGCTGAAAGACTAATTACTTTCCTCCAGACGTGGATTATGTTCTGGGTCTATGTGCATTTGGGGGATGGTGTGTGAAAAGCATTTGTTTCTCCTCTAGTCCCAAGCTCAGGAAAGCTTGGAAGTGGAGGAAGATGAAAAGCCCAAGGAGACAGTTGAGGAGCCGGAGAGTTTGTTGTCCATGCTGGCCAATGAAGTCAAAGCCCCTGGGCCCAGACCGGAGAAGCCTCCAAGGGCATCCAGTATCATCCAGTGCCCTCAGCCCTCAGCCTTTTGGGATCCCAGATGGCATGTTGAGAGAGATCTGAGGTGATGAAGAAACAGGGTCAAGAGAGTGAAGCCAAGCTGAAGGACCTCTTTAAGGACACACTTCGCTGGATTGGCCGGTTGTATCCAGTTCTGGGATCCTGTGTGGTGGGGGGATTTCAGGGGTATATCAGACGATGGGGAAGTAGGAGACCTGTGGGGGGGGGGCAATCATGATAGTTACTAGTTATATCATCTGTATACATATATATTTAATTATATATATAATAGATTATAATCAGAATTACTGACTACTAGGCAGAAAAGTAGATCATCATTTAAGACGGGCAATCAAATAAATACATATGTTTCCTATTTCATGCTTTCCTTTTCTTCTGAGTTTTTGCTGTTTTTTTCCGCCTCCAGCTGCAGCCTCCAGGCAGATTTCCAGGCCGGCGTGAAGCGACACCAGGCACTGTTGGCTCAGCAGAAGGTCCTCAACGAGACCTTGGAGAAGATGAGTTCCTACCATGCGCGGCTGGAAACGGCGGATAAGCGCCATGATCTGCAAGATTTGCTGGAAGCCATAGATGGGGAGGATAATTCTCGGTAGGTCCCAGACTGGTGACCCTTGCGAAGGGATTGGAATTTTTGAATGGTACCAAAAATATATAAATATATTATCAGAACGGTGTGGTTAATGTTTTCTACTTCACCCTGCCAACTATATGGCATTTCATGATGGCACCAAGGAAGAGGCTCAATATGCCGTTTATATAATATAGATTGCCACTGAGCACATTGGAGGCCAAACTTGAAAGACTGAGCTGCGCCCCACCATGGTCAAGGCACTTGCAGAGCACCCAATCCACCATGGACACTCGTCTTCACGATGGCGGTCTCTTCATGCAAAAGCTGTCCGAGTTGACGATGGCCAAGCCAGAAGCTGCAGTCCAGGTGGGGCCTGCAGTGAAGGTCAGTGGGGGCCCATGTATTTCCAGATTTGGGGGTTTAAACTTTGAATTGAGATGGTGGTTTGAGAGTCATCAATCCGCAATTTCAGGTGATAATATGCGGAACCTTTTTTCTTCAGAGAATGCAAGACCAATTTTCAACCAGAAGTGGGGTCACTTCACCATGTTAAACCCTCTATAGCTGGTGGTGCCCGTAGTTCCACTCTGGCACTCTGGGTGTATGCTGTGTGTTGTGGAAGTTAGGGAGTTTCCATTTTATTCACCAATCATTGGTGGACTTACTAACATGTGCTCGTGTCCTCACCTATAGATCCACTTCCGGAGACCCAAAAAATCTTCGAAGTCTTGGTGGCGGGCACCATCCCTGGCCTCTCTTGAGGCACTGGAGACCCTTCAGCAGAAGAAGGCTTGAAGGACCTGAGTGTTGAGTGGCCAGGACTCTTGCTGCGCCAGTGCAAAAAGGTGAGCGCAAAATGGTGACCCGTCAGCCACCCAAGAGCAATTTATTATATATATATATATCACCTATGATGGGGACCTACCTTTCGTGACCCATTTGGACTCCGTTCGTGTCAGAGGTTGATTAAGCTGCAACCAGAAAAATGGAATGTGTCAACCATTGCACCAATGGTTGCCTCCTTGATCTTAGCTGAGGGTGCGTCCTCTGGTTCAGCCAATGGGTGCGTTCTTGGCTGAGGCTCCGGGACATCAATGGCGTCATTCAGTCCTTGTGCCTCGCCTGCAAAGTTTAAGGGTCAAGGTTTGAAGGCACCGCCAGCAGTTCAGGTCTTGGTCATCTCTTCAGCATGGATGCTGATGCTGATGCTGAAAACTGGGTGAACCCAGCAAAACCACATTTATTTTATGAACACTAGAACATATCATAATCTATAATATACATATTTTATATATCCGCGTCTCATGTCTTAAATGCTGCTGTTAATTTCTGACCACTTGAGGCCAGGATGGGTTGACACCGCCAGGCCATGGCTCGAACACCCGCGCCGTCCGCGTGCGTCGCGTTGACCGCGCCATGTCGCTGCTGGGGCCCTATGGCCCTAGACCCCGTCAACCGGGGCCTCAGAACCAAGCGGCCAAGGCCATGGGATGGGCCATGGGAGGCATGGAGGTGGATGAAAAACATTTCACATGGAGAAGCTTACATCTGAAATATATATAACAAGAATTAGAAATCATTAGAACTTGGACAAAAATATACAAAAATGGTGCGGTCACATCATGGTGATGCATTCAAAATGATGTCGTGTTTTCTTGCTTTCGATGGTGTTCTATGTGTTGTCTTAGGGGCCACACAGCTGTAGAGTGGATTTTGCTCCGTTTTAGTTAGAGTTGTTCAAGGAACTCGAGGCAGCTCTCCATATCAGAAACATAATTATATCAGGTTTTGTTGTTGTTGTCGTCGGCTCTGGAGTCATTCAAACTGATTCCGTCTTCCCCAAGCCAGGTATCGAACACATATCACCGCGTTATCATGGGTCCCATGCGGTCATCAAGAACAAAAGGAATCACGGATGATCAACAAATGTGCGATCTGTCGAATTTCCACTAAACCATTTGCTATAAAAGGCACAATTTTATACCGTAATATAGGTATAGGATGACTTGTCCAGGCCGCCCATTTGGCCCGCCCTCCCACGGCACCAGCGCCTGTGCCTGTGGTCGCGCTGCCAGTGGGGCGGGTGGACCTGAAAGCGGTAGAAGAAGCGCGGAAAAAAAAAGCGGAGGACGAGTTGGGAAATGTGGCTATGCCTTTGGATTTGAATGTGGATTTCACGTTCCCCATAATTCCATATAATTCCCAGGATTTGAATGTGGACATGTTGCATGACATGTCCATGGTGCTGCATTTCTGAATATTTCGCCATGACACACGCAACAGATTGCTGGTAGGAGGCAGCTGCTGCCCGTGCCCCCCCACCTGTGGATCCAAAGAAACAGCTGGTGGACAAACTGCGGAAACTCCAACTCGCAGAAAATGGCCGAGTGCTCTGGTGGAGCTTTTGCCGCTGGAACTGCATTGGGATGCCACCGCTACTACTGCTACTACTGCTGCTGCTACTACTACTACTACTGTTGTTTCAACATGCTTCAATTTGATGCACATTGATGCTGGGTGTACTGTATCTGTATATATATATATATAAATACATTTATATAACTATTCTATAATATAGTAATATGTGTATATCCATACACATTACGTTCAATATTTCCAATGTTTACGCCTTTCCTATCATTTCCAATGTTTACCCGTTGTTTGCTTTGTCCATGATTGTTGCACTGGAAAAGAGCGTGTCGTTCGTGTTGGTTGAGGCAAAGTCCATGCTGGTGGGAAGCTTGTGCCTTGCCAAAAAAAATCCAGTGTTCAATGTCAGGCTTTCTGCCGACAAACATGTAGCCTTCAAACATGTTTAAAGCCGGTGAGAATGCGTGTTTTGTGCCCAGAAAGCATCCTTAGTTTGTGCTCTCCCCCGACTTTTTGGACACATGAATACCGTAAATACCAAATTTAGAATTCTGAATGGTAGCAAGTCTGCTAACACAGGATTGGGCACTTGGCTGCTAAACAAGGACTAAAGTGACTAAAGACTTCCCCAGAGCCCCAGCACTCGGCTATCAAGAATTCCGATTCAATTTTTTGTTTGGAAGGTATATACTCTGAAGATGGGATAAGAGCGCTGGAAAAATAATTATCCAAAATTATAGGATCTACGGCATAAGGCCACCAAAAAGACAGAAACAAACCATCAAAATTGAGATAAAAGCAAAAGGAACAGGTTTGATTGATTTAAATGTTTTTGTCCTACTGTTTCATATATTTTTCACGGGTTGTGGTGTCCGCCCCAGATGAAATTTGCTTGGTCATTGCCAACAGCTCACCAATTCTGACCCAGGCCGAATGGTTAACTCTTCAACTTGAGAAACTAGTGGCGCTTAAGATTTGGTTGTGCCAGTTTCAGGAGCCTGAAGCGCACGATACTGCCTTCTTAATGACCTTCTTCGAGTGCTTCGAGAAAGGCGATATTATGGAGGAGCTATTGGAGAAGGGGTTAAGACTTTGACTGCCACATTTCATCAAAAAGAGTGTAAATTGTGCTTGGATAAGGTAAGTATGCAAAATTGTGGTTTCCTATGCCTGGCATAGCTTCACTTACGCCCTGCACGTGATTTCCTGGGAGTTGCAAATCCAACAGCCAGGAGGGTGGGCGACGATACATTCTCAACCTGAAAAAGACTGTATCATCACATACTGGTAGCCACATAGCGTGAGGAAAAAGCAGTAAACAACATGCACTATATCAAAAAATGTATATAGCATGCTTCATGGTTTTTCCTGGTTTTGATATATATATATATGTTTCGTGCATTGAAGACTGGTTCAAATGCATTCATGCTATCAAGCTCGCTGAATCCACCAAGACAACCCCCCAAACCCCATATGGTGATTGTTGCTGCATCCATCCCAATCCTATCAGCACAAGGAGCCTGGGTGCCCGCCCTCTGTGTCACTTGGCGGTATATCCCATGGGAAATAATGATATAGCCTGGGATTCTTGGGCCTACTTTCAGACAGAGCCAAATAGTTCTTTGGTACATACATTCTTTTCACCTTTTCTCAATTTTCGGATAGTAGTTGTTTGGGACTGTGTGTGTGGGGTTGCATTTGTTTGCCAACTACCTTTCCGTCAGTTTGAGCACACATGGATGTCGGATTGTTGGGGGTTGAAATGTCTTGGTTTGAGGCGGTCTGACCCAAGAAATTCAAAAGGCGTGCCATGCTGCTTGACCACTGGATGTTACTTTGATTTTACTTTTACGTTGACTCATATTGGGGCACCTTGTGATGTGTCAATATTCATGGACATCTCTGACTATTTGTTCAAGGCTTCAGGCAAATCTTCCGCAGAATGATGGGCATGTCCAGACTTCTCAGGAGAAATCCTGCACAAGCAACAGCAGCGAAAGGAGTGAGTTTCCAGACTGCAATTCGTTTTTCTATTCTTTTCTGTTGTCCTAGTTTAATCACTTTGCATACCCAACTTTGTCAAATTGTGGTCAAATTTTGAACATCTATGTGTCAAGCCGGTGTTTCCTATCACATTTTGACGTTTCCTGTCCAAGTGTCAACAGCCGGCTACAGGTAAGGGCAGCACACCCAAGGGCAAGGGATCTATGATGTGCCTCGACTGGCACTAGACAGATTCGACGGACGGAAAGACATTGATACGGAGTTATTGGGGAGCCATGTGTACACACACATGTGTATATCTATGTCATTTTATGTCCAATTAATATAAACATATATTATATATAAGATTTATATAGATTTATGCATATATGTCTAGTATGCATGCACACATGCAACAGTATCGGTCTTAAATACCTTCATACTGTGTCATACTGTCAGACTTTGATCAACTATCAGGATTGCATGTACTGCAGTGCCAGGAGCCATGGCTTCAAGGGCGGGTGCGGTTGGGGAATGCCATCGATGGGATCTTGGGCAGCACTCAGTGTTTTTTTTGCTACAGTTGGCCATGGAAACCATGGCCTGGCCTTATATTTATTGAGCTGTGGTATAATCATCAATAGCTATATGATTTAATGATGATACTTAATTAGCTATTGATGATTTTCCATAGCCTTATTTCTATGATTAATGATGCTTTTCCATATATGCTATGTTAAATGGGCAATCCAGAGGGTAAAATACTAGTGCCCTCTGGGTCAATCTTCAGGTCAGATGGATAGAAAAACTTGAGGCCTTGCCCGCCATTTTCATAGGATGTGCAGAAGTGTGCAGACACAGCTTTTGGCTGGTTTTGGCTTGGCTTTTTTGCAACAAGCAGATCCTATACCTGGGTCAGATACCAATTTTGATTGGTTAGTATAGGGGGTTTGACCAACTGGTTTTTGGGAATCACAGTGGTATATAATCATATAATATCATATAATGCTCAATAACAGGGATACCTTGTCATTAACCAATAATAATGGGATGGGATAGGGATGCCCGTAAGTCAAGGCACATGGTAACTTCTGAGAGCCCCAGAAATTTTGACGACCAGGAAGCGAAACGCGGCCCACTGGCACGAGGAAGTTATATAGTCCAGTTGGGTTTTAGCCACAGAATCTTCCATTTATAGCTGGGCAGCCTCTAAAGACACCCAAATGAAGATGTTGACGTACATCACACGATTGGATGATGGGCAAAATGCCGGGAACCCTCAATATTGAATGTTTGAAGCTAGAAAGTTTTGTTTGAATATATCAGACAAAACGTGCATATTAAATCTGTCCATTGAACATATTATATCACACCTTAAGTCAGAACCATATGGTTATGAATGACTGGGCTATATCATATAGTTATCAGTATATATCATGGTCTCTAAACTCTAAATCAGCTTAATCATATGATTATATATTGTTTGATAACCAGATGTATAACCATATCTTGTAGATGCATTCCTTCTTACTTAATCAGCCCATGGCATCATATGGCATCATTCCAAGGTGCTTGCAAAGGCGGGCTTAAAGGTGGTAAGGACCCATGGGGCGGCTATGGTGCACCTTGGCGTAAAAACAAATGGATTGGGAACCCGGGGAAAGCATTGTTTTACCCAAAGAAAATGGATGCCCTATAAATTTTCACGTCAACGAATCCAATGAAATATCCAGAAGTATGTCAGATTTGAGGCTAAATCATGTTGAATCATATCCAGATGGACTGCAAACAGTTGCTTTGAAAGATGACTTTTTGTTCTATATGAATGTTCGCATTTCCTAGGGGTGTGCCTAAGAGATACATAGCAATACAGATCACTAGCAACTTCGTCAGGACTGAATAGCCTTGCATACCTTAGTGGCTGGTTTGTTCTTTTACTGAGTTTTGGGGATGCATTTGAAGTTGCAGACCCAACTGCACCTAGAATTTTGGCATCCATGGTTCTGTAGTCCAACTATCGAACCATATCAGAATTTCACAATGACACAATGAACATTCTACCTCGAACAAACGTTAGACTCGTTAGACACGTGAAACACTGTTACAAAGACCCGAGTTTGTTGCAATTTCCGTCACTATTCCAGTGCTGCACAGCGGATCAACAACGATGTGCCAAATCATCTACAGATGCTCACAAGTGCTGCACATGTGTAAGTTGGACCTGGTCCTGTCTTGTTTTTTTGGTTGATCAACGACCATGCTGCATGCTTGGGGTCATCCATGGTCCTCCCATCTCGAGAGATCATGTCACCACTGGAGCCAAGTGTTCCTTCAAGAGATTCAACGTTGATGTTAGGACTGCTCAGTTTTTTTTGGTGCAAACATTGTCAGACGGAATGGCGTCCCAGTTCTGAATCGAAACCCATATATATATATAATTTTAATTATTACAATAATTATTATTTTTATAATTTATATATATATATATGTTTTACATGATGTACATACATACTCGTACATACACACACACACACTAGACTCACTAGACAAGAGCTGGATCATTTAAGTGATCCGTTGGGAACTGAATCCCTTCAATATGTAACCAGAAATGATATACGAGCCTACGTAGACCATGGATGTAAATGCGGAAGTCTTCAATGAAGTAATCCGAAAATCTCGACAAAGACTAGCATAAAGTCCAAATAAACAGAGCAACAGGACCGATACAATGTCAAATCCTCGAAGCTGCCATCGCCATACGCAGGATGAAATAAAATGAATAAATAAATACCAGATTGCGGCAAACGTGCATAATTCGAAATGAACATGTCGGAGAGGGGTTCTTGGCTTAGCCCAGTGCCATTGCAGTAAATCTCAAAAAGCAGGTACGTCGATGAGCGTCCCCATCGATATCACAGGCATTTGATGAGTGTCTTTGTTAGTGCCGGTCTCATCAGTGCCTCCGGCACCCTCTGCGTAAGTAGAAGTTTTACATTTGTTCAGATGTTACACACACAGATATATATATATATATATGCATGCATGTAAAGACACAGAGCGAGAGAAAGAGAGAGGGAGAAAGAGAGAGAGAGAGAGATTCGCTACATTTCGCTACATACAATCCATTCTGTAGCTCTGCTTCGGATGTCTTTTCAGCAGCGTCCAGGCAATGGGTGCGGCATGGCCAATGCAATGGTGGTGAGCCCAAAATCATCAGGAGAGGCACCCGCTTAGTGGTGCATTTTCGGGATTTCACCAACTTAATGCGTACTGTATATATGAAATTCTGGTATTTGAATGTATTTGATGGGGATATAATGATTAATCGGATGATGTTGGTGGTTTCATTGCTATGTTCAACCATAATTAGAATGATGATGACAATGACTGATATGTTTGAGGTTGCCTGAAACCACCAGTCAGCCAGTAAAATCTTGAGATTTGGGGTGCTGATTTTCCGTGGCTGAGCAAAGCAGGATCAAAGATGATCAGAAGCTATGGCAGCCAGCACCCATCACAATTGCAGATGAACCCCCTATTGATGCCAGTGCTGGTTGCCTGTGTATATAGCACATTGCCAACTACCAAAACCGCGTTTGGAAAAGCCTGCAGCTGTTGACCGGTTGAAATGACAGCCGTGCTTTCCCACAATTTCGGGGAGATTTCAAGTCACAAAAGGAGACATGTAAGCAGTACCTATGCGAATTTGCGCTGACTGCTTTTGAGACATGGGGAAGGTTGCATAATTCCGAGATGGACTAGATTTGATATGAAACAAAGGATGAATGTTATGTCATGTCCAAGGGGCTTAGCTGTTGACAATGCATGAAAATGTACTGGATGATTCTTGGTTTCACTAACTTGTGGCAGTTGCTCGCTGAGTGATGGCCCCAGAAACCTTTCCGGCAAGAAATGGACAATATCTGATCACCAATCGTTTCATAGGGAATTGGGGCACCAACCTCCAGATTCTGATTTGAATTTGACAGTGAAGCACTGTACACAAAAATATTACAATGTATATATATATTATACTTGTATATAAATATATTTGCATATATATATACACACATATACAAACATATCTAGTTAGATAGATATGTGGACAAATCTGTGCCTGTCTACCACTGGATCTCCTTGCAGCTTGGGCCTCGCAGAGGCGTCGATTGGTGGAGTTGGATCAGATGGGTCGGGTTCAACGCCAGGTCTTGGGCATGGTCACCCAGGTGCCTGGGATCCGAAGGGCAATGTCAACGATGAATACCCTCTGGTAATTTAACGTAGCTATTGAAAATGACCATTAATAGTGGATTTTCCCATTAAAAATGGTGATTTTCAATAGCTATGTTAAATTACCAGAGGGTAAACCATGATTCTATAATTGGGTATGGGTCAAAACATAGACTAATTCATCTGTTGATTTCTGGTTAATTACTATTTATAATTAGTATATGATTATTATTGAGTACGCAAAGTCATTGGATGGTTGATTTCTGGTTAATACTAAACATAGACTAATTGATTTGTTGTCTGTTAGGTCTTTAATTTTGACCCATACCCAATTAATTGTGGCGGATTCCACCCAAACAGCCCATGTTTTTGCACCAGGCCACTGAAACGAATAGTTTGCCACCGGCAGTCTTGACAGATGGCGATGGGGAGAGGTCTAAGCGCCTAACCAGCTTCGAAATTTTGAAACTTGACACGTCCAGATGTTTCAGTTCAAATTGCTTTTAGGTATTTTAAGCTGTTTTTTTCCTGCTCTTAGTTGTGCATACGTAAAATGGATTACAGCAAACTGTTTTTTAATGTTTAGTTTTTAGATCTTATTAGTATGCTTGTTTTGTGTGTGTGTGTGGGGGCGTAGGTCCATGACAAATCCCAACGTTTTTTCTTGAAAATATCGAGATCTTTTAAGATACCACATTTTTCCCATTATTTCGTTGTCGAATGCTTTCAGTGAAAGTGCTGAGTGCTGATTTTCCACGGAAGTGCGCATGCTTTCTTGGTTGGTTTTGCTTGGATATTCTTTATTTGTCATGTGTTCCCTTGAAAATTGACATGCGTGTGCTTTATTCCAGGGTGCTTTGGCTCAGCATTGAGCCTGAACCAAATATTTTCTGCCCATCAAGGCGGTGATCACTGACATGCCCGAGCTCTATGAAGGGCGGTCCGGTAGGAGACGCCAAGAACAGTTGCTGAATGCTGCAATGGAATCACTTAAGTGAGGTGTGGGGAAGGGAGAGGACGCTCGATTCAATAGTTGAAATTATGGATTTGTACAAGGAACTTGGGTTAAGTCGTCTTGTCCTGCAGAAAGTCGTCTGGATGCGGCGTGCAGCTGGGCACTTTGATGTTTCAGTTTTTTTGACAACACATGCAATGATTGCTAAGCTTTATTTTTGTTGTAAATGGATTGGTTTAAGGGAAAATCTACAGGAAACCATAGATTTTCCCATTAAATATGGGGCAATCCATTGATGTTGGCGTGCGTGTGGTGTTTTGATGTTTTGGCGAGCTCCGCGATGACCTGAGTTTTTGGCAGGCTTGGGCTGGGGGTTTAGCTGGGACTCGGCACTCGCGCTCAGCCACTTTTCCTGTGCCGCAATTGTTTATGATGTAGTGCAGATTTGTGTGCCTGTCTGTACCGTAAGTTTTCCAAGTGGTTCATACACTTTTTGAAGGTTGTAGTAGTCGTATCAAATCGGCGTGCACATGCTGATTTGGAATCGAGGAACATGCACATTTTACCTCAGCGTGCGCAAGAAAATCGTTGTTTCAAACTCTTTTGGGAAGATCTTGTAATGTAGCGTTCACATGGTGTTTTCTTTTTTTCCGGGTGACTTACCACTAACGTAGCGTGCCCATGCGGGAGGATGACTTGCTGCGACCCCGGGTGACTAAACCCCAGCACTTGTATTTTCCATGTCTCTGAACAATTTCCACAGGTATGTTTGCGATGACAACTGTAATTTACAGTACCAGTTTCAATCTGTGACTTGTCAGAGTTTGGACCTCCAAAATATATCAAGAGTTAATGCATTCCAAGCCACGAAACAAAGGCATGGCCACTGGTTTGCTGGTTCGCTGGTTCCTTGCCAGTGGCAGGAGTTGTATGCGACAACTGCTGGACTTCTACAAGTTTGCCACAGATCACACCGCCTCCCGCCCTGACTTCTGGAGTTGCTTGGTGGATCGCAGCTGTTCGGCGTGTTCGGCGAGTGGTTTCAATTTTGCAGCCTAAGATGATGGTCCTAATATATTAGGTGATATATCCTAAGATGATGATCCTAATTATATCCAAATATGATCCCCTAATTGACTAGATTTTTTTCCTCAGGGGGATTTGAAACCACTGACATCCACTAACCAGTTTCTATGAAGATTCCCAATGAAATGGAGAGCTATGGACAATTAATCCAGTTCAGCCAGGCTGGGCTGTTAGATACCTTAACAATCCTTAACATTCCAACCCTATATAATAAAGGTAAGTTGAATTGGGTTGAAATACGTGTAGATTGGGAGAATTTCCGTGCCCTTTGCAGTGTATCATATCCCAAGTGCCAAGGTTTCTACGCACACTTGCAGGACCTGTCTGGACCTGTCTGGGACACGCACTAGTTCCAACGAGACGGGCAGCTGTTCAGAAATCAGATGGCATCCTCATGGCCCCGCAGGAAGCTGCTGGTGATGATGTCGGGGCATTGGAAAGCCGGTTAAGGCAGTGCCGCGTACTGCAGGTGGGGCCCATGGTCTATGTGGATTCTATGTGGTTTTTGTCATGTTTGTTCCAAAAGGGGGGCATGCCGCATGCCCCATGCCATTCAGAGCAGGTGGGCGTTTTGTATTCCTTTGAGCTAATTATGGAGAGTTTATCAAAATTCACCTTGATCCGCCACACGGAGTGCAGGCACGTTTGTGGGTTGGGACCTCAGTGTGAAGCCCTTCTGGGGTGGCACGGTGTAAGTGTAGAGGATTGTAGAGAGTCCTGCTGAGGATGAGAAGGACCCAGAGATTTTCACGGAGAACTTGCAGGACATTTACAGTACCTGAATGGGAGGTGTTTCCAAGGCTGAGCATGGCGAGAAGCCATTCTGAACAATTTTCGAGCGGAGGTGGATCTAATTATAAAGTATCGTACATGATCGTACAGGTATGCACAGATAGTGATGCATAAACAATGTACAGGTATATCTACAGATTACATCAAATAGATCACTCATTGTTCAAGAATGGTTGTGACTGACAGCCCTTGTCACAGCAGCGGTGCTTGTGGGATCAGCACAGGATTTCCTCGAATGTCTCAACCTGATTGACAGCACCATGGATGACCCAGCCACAAAGGAAATGGCCAAGGCCGGGCAAATGGTGGGGAAGTTAAGAGCACTGCATTGCCCCCTAGGTGGTGAATATGTGAATGGTGTTTCAAGGGCTTTGGTCATTCTTTGTACTTAATTCAACCGGGAATTGTTGGGGCATGATTTTGAGCAGTGCCAAGTTTGGTCACGGAAATCACTGAGTTGAAAGTGAAGATGTACAGCGCAGCCATGTTGATTTCGCACAACTTGTATCAACTCGGCCGTTTCCTTTTTGGAGAGGTTTCCTTTGCCTTTGGAGCCACTGGGGAACTACAGTCAGAGCATTTTCGGCTAAAGCGAAATCATCGCTAACCTTGGGTAAATATGCCTCTTTTGTTTCTCAAGGGCAGGTGTATCATTATTTGGCTTTGTTAGGTTAGATCATACAACCCCCCTCAAATCCGGTGGTGTATCAACATGTTCCATACCAAAATAATCATTTGATGATATGCCGCATGCCCCATTTTCTGATACATCCATGTTCTTCCAGTTATGTCGCAAAGACTTCATTTGGTCCCGATTTTTTGGGTTGCCATACTTCAATGGCCATTTGCCGTGCGAGGCCCATGCAACGTCCTTCAGCTACATGCTGTCGGAAGCTGCCAAGAAGCTCAAAGAGAAGTTGGCGGCAACGGTGCAGGACGGACAATGCTTAAGAGGTGCATTCCATTTATACAAGGGTTGTGTCTAAGCTCTCACTGCGGATATTCATGAATATTCCATTATATTCCATCATATGTGGCAACTGGGTTATAACAATATAGTATTTATTTGTTAAGGTTATTAAAAACTATAGGTGGGATGCACCCCAGAGGATGGCTGCAAAGACATGTTCGCAACAAACGGGTTACATTTGCTCAAGGGGGGATAAAGTGAAGGTGAAAGTTGTAAAGAAATTGGTGGTTTGCGCGAAATAAGCTGTCAGAAAGCCTATATTCTTTGGGTGTTATTCATTTACTTTTTGAATATATGTATATATATATAGTTTATTTATATACATATACACACATTTACATTATATCGTTGATGTATCATCCATAGCTTTGTGTATGAGCTCTGCTGAGATGCCGGCATAAACCTGGTGGCTGAAGGAGCCTTCCTGGAAGGCCGCAGTTGGTAAGCTGGAAGCACTTGCGCAGAAAGCACAGAAGCGCAGTTGATGGTGGCAATGGCGGCACAGCTTGAAATTGGTGGATGATTTTCTTCATCGTTTTGATTTACCCTCTGGTAATTTAACATAGCTATGGAAAATCACAATTTTTAATGGGAAAACTCACTATAAATGGCCATTTTCAATAGCTATGTTAAATTACCAGAGGGTATATAATGTGTTGCTAGTTTCAGGGCAAGTTGAGGATGGTTACATAGTGATGATGTTTCATTTCTGGGTATGTTTTTCTTTTTTTTTGTGTGTGTTGTTTTTCTTTTTTTTGGGGGGGGGGGGGGGTAGGGTATGGAAACCATAAAAAAAATAAGCATGGCTGGTGGAGTTTTTTTTTGGTGTGAACCCAGGCCAACACCACATGTGGTTGAGCAT
>Ga0126342_10010079_pt1 | contig 16905 bp, 14 predicted proteins | sample Cyp1metagenome_FD_92528 | JGI IMG/M metagenome (GOLD analysis project Ga0126342, IMG submission 92528) | Coral microbial communities from Lord Howe Island, Old Settlement Bay, Australia - Cyphastrea 1 metagenome | ecosystem: Host-associated > Invertebrates > Cnidaria > Coral ... | reverse complement strand
TTACTGGTTGGTGGTTTCAAACATATCCTATGATATCCTACAGCTTAGTTTAATATGTATGTAGTAAATGATTGTAACATATGGTAGATGTATAGTAATTACTATTTATTATCATTATTATTACTGGTTGGTGGTTTGGAACATTTTTATTTTCCATAATAGAAAAGGTATAATCCTTCCCATTGACTAACTAATGACTAATATTTTTCAAGATGGTTAAAACCACCAACCAGGATAATTTTCTATCCTTCAACTCTCAACATCTCTCAACTAACACCTAAGGCCTCAAAGGATGTTCCTTCTCCATCTTTGTTCTAAGGAACTTGCTCGTTCTAAGGGACTTGTTCCCTTGGTGTGCCCATGTTGCCCTGTAATCACCAGACCGACCAAGCATATCAAATATCAAACACAGCAGGCGGCCGTTCCGCCTTCTGCCAGAGCGCCGCCCTTTATAGGCCATGGCAGCTGAGTTGGGTCCAAACACTGTGTGGATATTCACCAACGACAATCTACCTATCATGCATCCAAATATGAGGGTTGTGACTCACAAGAACAGGCTATTTTGTTTATTTGTAAATAGCTCTATATATATGTATATTATATTTATATACATATACATATACACACACACAACCAGAGACTTCCCCCGCCATTTGTCTGGAAATGAGTGGTTGCGACTGAAAGTGGCGGACTAATCGAGACCGGGGAATGATGCAAGAGTAATGCTGAAACCATCAAATTTATTGCCTTAGATCAGGTTTGGATTTTAAATTATCCAGATGCAGTGGGTCAAAATGTAATGCAACTTAAGGCCCTGAGAACTAAATTTTCACACATTTTCTGTAAAAGAAACTCATTTTTTTTTCGGGCATTCAGTTTTATTTGGCCGGCAACGAATAACGTGAAATGGGACCGAGTCAAACTTTAATACCCAATTACTCAGAGCATCTGATCAATTTTAGTATGGACATCCGAATTTGACCTATGCGGTGTTTTCAAATGACTACATGCAGTAGTCGTATGTGTCCCGTCATACATCGATCTATGTGGTCATGGATCTAGTCACTAGTCTCCACTTATCCGTCCATCAAGTGTTTAATACATATCCTATGATATCCTACAGCTTAGTTTAATATGTATGTAGTAAATGATTGTAACATATGGTAAATGTATAGTAATTACTATTTATTATCATTATAATTATACTATTATTACTGGTTGGTGGTGGTTTGGAACATTTTTTATTTTCCATAGTATATGGATAATCCTTCCCATTGCCTAATATTGTTCAAGATGGATAAAACCACCAACCAGTTATTATCATTACTATTCAACCCCAGATGCTCCATGGTGCTGGAATATTTACCAACATTTGCTCTAAAAATCAACCAGTTTTGTAGGTAAACCATACATGGAGCATCTGGGGTAATTTAACATAGCTATTGAAAATGACCATAGAAATAGTGGATTTACCCATTGAACATGGTGAATTTCCATAGTTATGTAAACGTTTACTAGAGGGCAAACATATATTTCTTCCATATCTTGGGAATTTCATCATACCAGCTGACTCAACTGACGAACTCATATCTTTCAAGACGCTTATTGCACCACCAACCAGATTACTCAACTAATACCCTCTGGTAATTTAACATAGCTATGGAAAATCACCATTTTTCATGGGAAAATCCACTATAAATGGCCATTTTCAATAGCTATTTTGACATAACCAGAGGGTATTCCATCCATCCATGGATTCGCCAGGTCCACCAGGTCACCCTGGTGGCCTTGGTGGCCATGGTGGCCTTGGTGGCCTTGGCGCGGGCGCTTGGTGGCCGGACCGGGCGGACTTGGCGAAATCTTGTGGTAAGATATGATAAAACGATAAATTGCACTCATGGTGGATGATAGTATATGAATATAGTTATATAATATTATATAATATATCTATATACATGAATATCTATACATATAATATATTGTGTTGATGATGTTGATGATGAGTACTGGAAGTGGACATGTATATCCTGGCCCATGGGTCTGGCTTTGATCATGTTTCTCCAAAATTGGTAAATGTACAAACTATCTAAGCAATGATTGATAATCCAAGTTAGCTTCCATGGGAGATACTGTGTCTATTTATATATATATAGATACCTTACAGAAGTGGGGCAGAAGCCATCTAGAATCACCAGGTTAAAGATGGTTCACCTGTAGAAGTGGCAAATGCACCATGGATTCGCATGTGCTTTCCAGGTCTGTCTTTCCTTTTTGATGGGCTGAAATCTTCGACAAATTGGCAACGTTGATAAACTAATGTGGTAAATTCGAACACGTTTTTGCTCAGAAGATAGTCTGAGCTGAACAAAGCAGAAGCTTGAATGATCTTGAATGTACTCAGCATATGTTTTGAATGTTTAATAAACACTTAGGGCAATGGGAAGAGGGCCATAAAACCAAAAGATCCGGAGTTTCGACCACAGGATCTGAAGTCAGGATCTGGTCATGGTGAACATATCATCCTTGCAGTCTCTACAAGCTGGTGCGCCATGGTTAGCCAAGTCGAGCTATAACATTTTAAGACTACAAGGTCCCTAGGTCTTATGCTAGATATATATATATATATATTATAGATATATCATGATATATCTACATGGTTTTAAGTTATGAATACAACAAAAAATCAACCAAGCACCATCCCCCTCAAGGCCAGCACCGCAGATTGGAATGACCGAGGTCTGCCAGCAAGTCCGCAAGTGGAGAGGTGTCCGCAGCCACAATTTCTCCATCTTCTACAGTTACCATCTGGTTATTTAACATAGCCATGGAAAATCACCATTTTTGATGGGAAAACTCACTATAAATGGTCATTTTCAATCGCTATTTTGACATAACCAGATGGTAAATCTGGTGATTGACCTGTTTTTTTATATCTGTGGGACTGGATGTTTGGAACATCTTGGAACAAAACTTGATCCAAGCACATTGTTTCAAACACCATCAAAAACACATACCCTCTGGTAATTTAACATAGCTATTGAAAATGGCCATCTATAGTGGATTTTCCCATTGAAATGGTGATTTTCCAATAGCTATGTTAAATAACCAGAGGGTACATTTTTCGACCACGAAAACCCACAAAAAACCCTTCCATTCCCACAGGACCTTCGCAAAACGGAGCGCTGGAGCCGCTCCGACGAAAGTCGCTTTTGCTCCACCTCCTGTGACTTGGCTTCGTAGAAACATCCCCAAGCTTTCAGTGCGATGTTTCATGATTCAAGATATTTAAGCAACTCATGGGGGATACTTACTATAATATAATATTATCTATATAATATTATATATATATAATATATTATAATATAATGTAATATAATATACTATAAAATGCTATAATAAGGATTTACAAGTATTTATGGAATTGATATGAATTGGTTGGTTTCATCCTGGATGTTTTTTGGCCAAAACCATGGGTTTCAATCAATGGTCATCCATGACGATTGGATGATTTGGGTACCCCCAATGGTCGGAAACGTCCATATGGCAAGATAAAATGGCTATTCTTCGCCAAGAACAGAGGTGACATAATGATGAAATGGGTGATTTTAACATAATTTTAAGCTGAAATGGGTGATTTCAAGCCACTAAATTCTGTGGTGATTGTTCAACCAAATAGTTTTTATAATGAAATTAGCAGGAGGGCCTCAAATGGAGCCACAGAATTGGCTCTGGGTATTCGGTATTCAACCAGGAATGATCGACTCTGGGGGGAAGCAGCTCCGAAAGAAGCTGATGCTTTTTTTTCTGCAAAGATTTTCGGCAACATGGCAGCCATGGCACGGTGAAATCCCCATGTTGTCATAGGATCCATTGAAAAACGGAGGATCTCAAAAAGCGACCTGTTAGATTTCGACGAAATCAATGGTTGATTCTGCCTCCTTTGATGGTTGTTTTCCTGGAATCCAAGCTGGGCGTTGAGAGTTCCAGCAATTCTTGGTTTTGACATGGAGAACATCGTTGAAATAGGACCCTATTCTTTTCCGAAACGGTTTTAAGCTGTAAATTGTGTCCAAATATAAAATAGAATCGAGTAGAAATGGACTGCAATCTTTGTTTGTAGTTGGTCTCACATTGTTGTTGTAAGTCTTGAACTATTTTATCATATTACCCCATGCCTGATGGGTCAAGACGTAACACCCACCCGCTATCCATGCTGCATCTGAAAAAGAAGGTCCTGCTTCCACCGAACCACGCGACACAGGCTAGGTGGTTTTCCTGGGGCATGAGCTGTGGTGGAAGATTCATTGATTTACCCTCTGGTTGTGACTAACATAGCCATGGTATAGATGGCCCATAGAAGTAGATGGTTTACCGAACTTAATAGCATGGTGACTTTCCATGGCGCACTGATAAATAACCAGATGGTACATTGATTTAATGTGGTTAAGAGCCATATCAAAATCTATGTAGTTGCAGACGGTAACAAAGAGCTAACTACCAACATATGAAAACACCAAACCGGTTTGAAAACACCAAATACCAAGACTTCAGTCAAAAACATGATCCATGTTGGAACATCTACCATATTTGCTGTGAGTTCCAGACACTGGACAGTTGGACAAATCAATCCATCAGAGTTTCAGCTTGGTGATTTCAGAAGTGTCTCGTTCAGCCGGCCAGCCGGCTTGGTCCAACCGTTGCAGAAGGCACATGTGCCAGAGTGGGAGTCTTGGATGTTGAATTGCAGCTTTGTTTCTGGGCTGCAGAGAGGGTCTGGGTCTCTAGACTAGAAGGTTTGGTTTCAAAGGGCAATTCTCAATACCTGTACGAGATGTCCTGGATGTTCCATGCCTTTCTTTACACAAGTGCCAAGAACTTACTCATACTGGGCGGCTCGTGTCATTACGGGTTTGGGTCAAGGTCTGAAATGTTCACCCGTTGTGCGTACACTCGGTGCTAGCAGCATCCTCTTGGGTAACAACAAAGGGTATTAAAAAAATATAGTCACTTGTAGATGTTATTACATGTTAGCTCGAATTGGCGCGACTTTCCCTTGGCAAGTCTCTCGTTCTTCAATCCCCATTGTTCTTGGTAAGTATTGACCCGTACTCATACTTGGGGGTGCAGTTAAGTTGCGGTTATTGGGTATGATTATAATATAACATAATATAACTATGTTGTGATGCAGCCTTCAACTCTCAACTTACTAGAACTGCACCACCAAGTACACACAGTATGCCCATCGAATGCTGCTTATCATTGCCGGCAAGGAGAGATACCTCCAGCAGAGCGGCGCGAATCCCCTCGCGGGCCTCAGCGCCAGTACCCGAGAACGCCCGGAGAGCCCAGTTGATGGATGGTTGTGGTTGGATAGTATTGAGGTGTTAGAATTACCATGAACTATGGGACATTTGGTAATATAAACCATTGGAAATCATTGGGTTTGGCAAGAATGATGGTTGTCAGGGGGGGATGCTATCGCTCATTGAACTCTATATTGGGAAAAGTGCTGATTGTGTCGGGCATCAAGCATCACGAAAGCAAAAACACCTTAAACACGTGGACTTGGATATCTCAAGTGAAATCATGTGAATAGCAATGAGATCGATTTACCCTCTGGTAAACATCCACATAACTATGGAAAGATCCACCATTTTATAGCTGGGTAAATCCACTATTTGGCAATTTTCAATAGCATCAGGTGATGATTGCAGGGTCGGCAATCCCCACTCCAGGCATCCCAGGCATCCAGGGGGCCCTCGGATGCCATCGGGTCCATGGTTTCAGATACCCTCTGGTTATGACTGTTACATAGCCATGGTATAGAGGGGGCCCTCGGATGCCCTCGGGTCCATGGTTTCAGATACCCTCTGGTTACGACTGTTACATAGCCATGGTATAGATGGCCCATAGAAATAGATGGTTTACCTGGGTTTACCTATTAATAGCATGGTGATTTTCCATGGCGAACTGTTAAATAACCAGAGGGTATCTTCAATGGTTTGACGTTTGTTCCATCAAGATCATCAATTGATGAATATCTGCGGAAAAAAATGTCAAACAAATAATTAATCCCTTCCGAACCTAGCCTTGACCCTAGCCTTGACCATCGAAAATTGGTATTGGTTGTGTTCACTTTGCCCAAAAAATATTGGCGGAGATTTCAGATGGATGGAGCCACGGGGAATTTAGCCATTTGCGTCCGGGACCTATAGAAAATTGCACATTGAGTTCAATGATTTACCAAAAAAAACATGCTGATTGTCCAATAGATGTTTCTTTTTTTTTTTCGTAGCTATGTTCAGTCCCAGCAGTCGGAGAAGTCCCAGGTTTAGATGCTTTATGGCACCATCATCGCCGTGTGTGGATTGGTGCCTAGGCATCGCCGAAACTGCTGTGATTCACAAGTCATGTGATATAAATATATAAGAAATACATATAATATGATATAATATGATATAATATGTCATAATCATATTACAGATAACAAGTGTGAAACATGATATATGTTATTATTTCCATTTATTTCCCACAGGCATCCATCGACGGGATGGCACACGGATTTCTTCGGCCGTGCACGCCAGGCAACCGGAGAAAAAAAACGATGGGTCTCCAGCGCCGCGCCGCGCCGGCTCTGGTAAAGATAAACCTATATAGCCTATATATAGCCTATATATGATAAAGATGGAATTGAATAATGTGGGTCAATATTGCTTAATAATGGTTGAACATGGTGATTAATGGATGGCCAATGATGATTAATGTGGGTAAACCAATGCCATTTTTACCAGCCATGACTGGGAATGGTTTATCCTATACCACCTATATTTATGGTGATGACTGGGGGATGGGTTTATGGCGTTGTTTTACTCACATAAAAAAGGTGGAATTGGATAAGAAGTGAGCTAAGATGTTGGATGATTGGATAAAGATGGAACTAGGTGTCAATAATCTGTCCATAATTAATTCAGATGGAATTGGATGATGCAAAAATTATGGTTGAACGGATTATTTTTGACACTCTTGCAGATTGTTTGATTGAAAGGATGATCTTTGACTTTGAATTAAAACTGCGGTTTTGTCATCTTTAGAAGCAGGCTTAACGTACATTTTAGTGGAACAATCGCGAGATTTGATCAGTTTTCATCATGCAGCAAGCTCGCTCTCGGAAATTTCCACAAGTACTTCGGTCAAATGGTTTTCCACTTGAAAGATCACGAGTCAACACAGGTTACTCCGGATTAATTTTGTTTGTATACGAATTCATATGGATCATCGTAGTCATGAAGCGAAAGAATCCAAGAAAGTTCAAGAGTTCCTTTGGTGAACAGCATGTTTCAACGATATGTTTTTGTTGATATGTGTGGGATTCATAGAATTGGATTATGGGAAAATTTTAACCGGAAAGCCCTATATTTGATGGTAAAAACCCATGGGTTTCCGGTTAAAATTTTCCCAACAAAACCAATCCAGTGAGGGATGCCATTCAGCAAGGTATCCGAATTGCCTGCTACATGGTCCATGGTCCAAGGACGTGGTAAATTGAAGTGTGCAGAAGCACTTGAACATACCTACCACAAAAAAAGGCCTATAGAATGCCTATGTAATGGAATATCCCCATAACATATGGCCTTATATGATCTTATTGAATCGGATCCTGGAGATCTCCCATTGAATACCGGAAACCCAACACATTGGTGAAGCCGACGTTTCGCACCGTTTACGCGTGCAGCACAGTTGCGGCTCAAAGAACATCAGGCGCGAACTTTTCAATGGCGTCTGAAGCCGCACCGTTGCCCTTCGACAAATTGCCGGGCGGCCCGGAAAAGCTGGAGGTGAGGGCATGTTGTGAGATGTTGTTTTTGGGCATGATGACATGACTTGACATGCAGATATGTATACTACATATATCTATATACTATTATATACTACATATATCGACATTAATGGTGTGTGATACCACGTGGTGTAGGTCGTGCTACAGTGAAGTGTGAGGAAAAAATCCAGGTTGGAATCGGTTGGATCTTTGATTCAGCTGTTGAATCCATATGGTTCATACACATACAGTCATGGATATATATATATGATATGGATATACGTATATAATTTATATATAATATGATAATATGTATATGGAATATCAATGATTATAATAATATAATCATATATAATATTGATCCATCTTGATATCTGATTGAAGGCAATGACCATCTTCCATATGTTCAATCAGTTTGAGGCAACAGTGTTGGGTTAGTCCTGGAGAGTGTAAATCACAAGTTTCAGACGCTAGGCATCCAGAAATATCTAAGTCATGTCAAAGAATGATAATCACCTGGTTGGTGATTTCAAACATTTTATTTTCCATAATATATGGGACAATCCTTCCCATTGACTAATATTTTTCAGAGGGGTTGAAACCACCAACCAGAGATGTATTTGACTTTCCTAACTTCTTTCCCAGTCCCACTCCTATCTATTCCTATCTATATTATATATATATATATACATCTAACATCATCTAACAAAGAAATGCTTCCATCCACAGATGGGTAGGGCAGCGAAAAAAGGTTGCAACTGCTGAAAAACTACGACAGGTGGGGTTTCGGGCTCCGAGACGGGATCTGAAGGGTGTATTTTCCGTTCAAAAGTTGGATTGTATACCAATACTTTTCCAGAAGGGTCATCAATCCCATTTTCATAGGGATCTGTAAACCAATTAACAGGATTCTCATGGCATGGGATGGATGAGCATAAACCATTATTTTCTATTTATATATATATATACAATAGATATAAATATGGTAATATAATTATATATATATATAGATATCATCCAACTTGACGGCATCTTGACGGCATCTTGACGGCATCTGTGGTTGTTATTAATACGCTTCTTTAATATGGTTATTACTAATGGTTATATGTTAAATGGAAATTCTATGGCTATTATAAGTTTAAGGATGTCTCATCCAGATGGATCATCACATCGACTCACCAGGAGCCCTGATGGCACCATTGGCGGGGACGAGGTGTCGAAGTTGGTGCAAGCGCTGGACACCAAGAACTTCTGGACGCAGGTGCCAGTTGATGCCAGTTGGGTTACAGTAGTCTGAATATGGGTATGGATCAATACCTACTAATACCATTTTAAGGGGAATGAACATCCATTTACCAGCTATTTTGATGTGAACTACAGGGGTACAAGGTTTTGACACACTGCCATATGGTCTGAATATCCCATATGCTCCATGTATGGTATATTTACCTACAAAACTGGGTGATTTTTAGGGCAAATGTTGGTCAATATTCCAGCACTATGGAGCATATGGGTATGGGAAAATCATGGGTTCATCATGGAAGAATCTGGGTAAATTTGATCACGACCTCACTGCGACCGAACCCTGGAAATCATGATTAGTATACGGAACATCATCCCCAAATGGCCTTAATTCAGGTTAGTGAAATATTATAAATTACCCAGAAGAATGATGGGAAAATCATGGGAAAATCATGGGAACATGACGGGAACATGATGAGAAAGTGATGGGAAAATGATGATGAATCCATTTTATCGTGATTCATAATCTTCCTCCCATCCTTTTCCCTATTGAAATGGGGATTCCTCGGACGGATAATGGGATGATTCCCACTTTTGGTTGGATACAGGTTTAAGGTTCATGATTTAGAGGCTATACCATATGTTTTATGCGAAAATGCTATGTTATGCTGTTGTTTTTCCTGAAAATAGGATACAGTACCTTTTGGAATCCCGTTGTTAATCATACTTTTCCCTATAGCACTTGCAATGTCAAATATTGGGCGTACAACCCGTTTCCGACACACTCACCTGTTTCATAGTACTTTGGTGTTCTGCCATAAGAAGGGATACAAATACGAGCCAACTGGTTTCGGCGAGGCATTGATGGGTATCTAAGATTGGCAAATTGTATATTTGTATGGCAAGCAAGCAGTTTGTTTTTTTTTCTGCTATGCAAATAAAGAAATATGTTTTATCCTGCTAAAAAGGTGTTTGCTTTCTAGCACATACATGGAAGATTCGCAATCGTCAGAGGAGAGCAATGATTCCAGAGGTCACAAAGGATGGGACGGGAAAATTCTAACAGAATCCTTACTGCACTCTCTATCTTTGCTCCAAAATCCTTGCCTAGATAAGACTTTTGGGTGTGCGTGATTGTGACCCTTTGACCCAAACCCAACATGAGAGTCATGAAATGCGATGGAATTGCAGTTTATATGCATTTTTTGGAAACGGTTCGACTAGATTCGATGTTAAAAGCCCTATGTTTTCCAAAGGCGCGGCTGCAGTCGCTGGTGGAGGGCTTCGGCTTGGCGGAGGGTCGCATGAAATTGGAGTCTGGGGCCCGGAGGGCCCCGAGGGGGACGACAGGCATGACCTGATGGTGGTTAGGATATGTTAGGATTAGGGAAATCATCCCCAAAGGGCTTTGAACTCTTTACTTACTGTAAATCAGTTTCAGTTTTTTTTTCGAAATATGATCATTTCACCATTTTTTATTAGATCCATAAAGATTCTGGATCCACAAGTCTTCTTGAATGTGTATGCCGGTGTGTCTGAAACTGGGGCCCCTGTTATTACCATCTTAAAAGCAGGATAATGAAAATCAACCAGTGGATCTTGGGCACCATATGTTCAAAAAAAACATATGTAAGTAGGGAATACTCTATATATGACTAGATATTGAATGATTTTGATGTGGTTCTTACCCAATTACAGACTTACACAAAATGATGGATAGATGGATAGATAGATACATAGGTACACAGATAAGCAAATGGAGAGACACATATGTAGTTTTGTTTGATCAATTAATAGATAAGAATATATATATATAAAGAGGTAGATAGGTAGAGCAGATAAGTAAGTGGATAGATAGAAGGATAGATAAATATAAATAGGTAGATAGGTAGATAGGTAGATAGAGAGGTAGATAGATAGATAGATAGATAGGTAGATAGAGAGGTAGATAGATAAATAGATAGATAGATAGTTAGTTAGTCAGTTGGTTTGTTATTAAAGCAACAACAACAACAGGATTACAGCAGGCATATAAGGGATTATAAGGGTATATAATGATGTGCACATATATATATATGCATATATATATATATACATATTGTGCAACCAACAACGTGATATGAGCATCTGCAGATGGGTAAAGGACAAGGATATACCAAGGGAACCAACGGGGGAACCTATTTTTGGACAAACCCAAACAACCGTGGATAACCGTGGTTCTGGTCAACCATTAAATTGTTTATTTTCCATTCCTATTGGTAACTTTGATCCCCAATTGACATGTTATTTAACGGGGAGTAAACAACCCGCCAGAAAGCCTGAAAAACATCATTGACCAATATCTTAATTCTGAGAAAACTTTCGGGATGTGAACACCAAAAGTACAGGATGTTGATCCACTTCCTCAGTGGAACTGGGCGAATGGGGTCCATGTTCTATTTTGCTAAGGTGTAGCATGTTGATCCTGTGGACTTTATCAGAATATATATATATATATATATTATATATATATCAGCAACTGGTTGGTGTTTCCAGGACTTGATAATAGACATCAATGATGATGTTTTTTTTGTGATTACCCTTTGGTTATTTGACATAGCTATTGAACATGCCCCATTTACTGTAGACTTTAATAGATGATTTATATTGATGTTTCGTGATTTACCTATAAAATGTGGTTATTTTCCATAGCCACGTTAAATAACCGTTCGTTTTTTTTAGTTTGTGAAATTGGAGGTTCCTGCACATGGATTGCTCTTGGACTCACTGCAATCCTCGCCATACATCCTATTCCATCACTTGAATGTACAACAAATTATACATGACATATTTACCTACATTTGGGTTGAAAAATACCCACATGTGGTAAGCATAGCAGCACCATGTACAATCACCAGCCCCTGGGACAAGGTCCTTCGCTCGAATTCTTTATGATGGACCAGAGGCAGCAGTGTACGAGGCGAAGTCTGACTTGTAGTTCCAAGAGATTAGACAACGAAGCAGGCTGTAGGTATTTCTGAACATATTGTATACGGTGTACCCCCAAATAGCAGATTTAAGAGGGATAAAATTACCGATGATTACCCTCTGGTAAACAGCCACATAAGTATGGGAAATCACCATTTTCTATGGGAAAATCAACGATTTCTATGGCCATTTTCAATAGCTATGTAAATAATTACAAGAGGATAGTGGATTTCGAGGTAGCCTATTTTCAGACTGCTAACCATGTATATCAAATATGCTTTGCTAATGCGGCTGTAATCCGGAGATAACGTGACATGTATGCATGTATATATATATCTTATCGTATATACATACACTGTATAATGCTATTTACACATGAAGATGTTAATACTATGCATATAGGTACTATATCAGATATACATAACATGTGCATTAAAACAAATACAATTATCATTATGTAAGCTATTACAGATACACTACAGATACTATATCATACACAATACACATATATATATATAATTCTACACGTGTTATATTAATTATACATTATATATATATATATATATATGTATATATTTTATATTATACATAACATATGTATATATATATACGAGGCGGTGCCCCCACTTATATTAGTTGGTTTATAGACCATAGTAACTTTAAGTTCAAACCCCTCCTCCGTTTGCCTGCGCTGACGTCAACGACGTGTCTGAACATCAAAACACATTGTGTTTTGCGGGACAAATGCACATGTCCATGATCATGGCTTTCATCTTGCAACGCGCAGCTTAGTAACCTGTGCATTGAATGTTGGAAACATTATCATCATCATCATCATCATCATCAACAATATAATCAACATCATCAACCCTACTTGTAAACCCTAAACCCTAAACTCCTTGAACATTCCCTTGAATATACAGTTTAACAGGGGGTGGGGATTTGATGATTCCCTAGAAACTCTGTTGAAACATCTTTAAGATTCCCTTGAATATAAAGTTTAACGGTGGTGGGGATTTGATGATTCCCTAGAAACTCTTTTGCAACATCTTTAAGATTCCCTTGAATCAATATCAATATCCTTTGAAACCCCCAAAAGTGTCGGGGAACCAGGGGGCCTGCGCGTAACTTCAGTTATAGTATGTTGTATCTATCGAATAAGCCCTAGTTATTGGAGTAACCAACTTAGCTAAACGATCTAGACATAATTCACTTCTAAATCCCACAAAAATCCCCCATGTTTGTTGTTTAATGTCAACCACGGATGAATAAACCATGGTTTAGAAAAATTAGGGGGGTACTCCCCAGTCATAGTCATAACTCATCTGATACTTTTTTATGGTACCCTCCCAATTTTTCACCATGGCTTCAGAGAAAGGTGGTTCGTGCGGACCTGAAAAAGGCGATGATCAGCCCGGAATGGGTCGCCTGGCCGTTTCGTAACGAAACGCTGGTTGAAAGATGTTTTAACAAACCCACCAAGTTTGGATAGAAATCATGGATAGATGTGGTTAATACATATATATATATGTTAATTTTGTGGATCAATCTTGTTGAATCATAGGATTTCATTATCATTGGAGATGTCACATTGGAAAACTAAATATATACAATGTAGGTGCTCCTCTTTCTTGTTGATTTTGCCATAAATTGGGGATGGTATGTATCTGCATATATGGTGTATATATATATGGTATATAGAATATAATAGTTAATATATATTATAATATATATATATATGCCAGACATGTGATTTTCTTTTGGCAGGGCGGCAGGGCATCTATGGTTTAGGATTTGGGTCTTGAAATGTCGAATCGCAACCATCATCTGACAGTTTTTGATCTATTTCGGGAAACATGTTCTATTTGGCTTTGTCCAGAGGGTATTATTTACCCGCACAGATGCAATGTTGATGGGGAAGCTGATGATAGGATCATCCTACTTAGTAACTGCTTTGTATCGCTGGTTAGCAAATCCCGTAAGTGGGTTATTCCATCTATATACCCTGTGGTTATTTAACATAGCTATGGAACATGGCCCATTTCTAGATGATAAACATGATGAATTATCTATTAAAAATGGTGACTTCCCATAGCAAACCGTTAAATAACCAGAGGGTAAATATTATAAATACTGTAGGTTATAGCCATTCAAATTCTAAGTGGATTATAAAACCATATTTCATCACCATTTAATTTCTAAGTGGATTATAAGTGGATTATTCCATCTATATTAGTATACCCAGATGCTCCATGTATGGAATATTTACCAACATTTGCCCTAAAAATCACCCAAATGTAGGTAAATATACCATACATGGAGCATATGGGATATAAAATGATATAAACAGCTTATAACCAAGCGGTGACACCAAGCGGTGCTTGTTTCACGGGATCCGTGGGATCATCCGCGCAGCGTTGGGGGAATCACAACACCATCTGCTTTTCGATGGCGGTTCGCCAAATGAATAAACGAAGCAGTAGGTTTAGTATGGTTTAATGGGATTTAATGGTGATTATAGGGGTTCAATCAACCCAAAAACAGGGATGTGAGTGGATATACCCTCTGGTAATTTAACGTAGCTATGGAAAATCACCATTTTTAATGGGAAAATCAACTATTTCTATGGCCATTTTCAATAGCTATGTTAAATTACCAGAGGGTAATGGGGAGCGTGTTTTTTTTTGTCAATGAAAGGGATGATTAGGATCTATAGATTGAAAATGGATGTTAGATGATAGGATGAAAAAATTGGCCTGACTGACTGTCTTTTTTTAACATACTTTATATGAATTGTGTTTCTGATGGCGAAATGTCCAACAGGTTGGTGAGCACCCATGCCTGATATTGGTCATGCCTGGGATATCGGGATAGTCTTGAGCTTGGCCTGAAAGTGTACCGGAAAACTATTGTTTGGGTATGTTTGATTTTTTTTGTATATACTGGTGAAAGCATGTATGGATCAAGAGTTCGACTCCTACTTGTCAATTAGGTGTCATTTCGAGTTTCAACCTTTATGTAAGCAGGCTGGGTCCCCAAATATTCAGGGGCATTCAGGGGCTGATGACACCTGGTTTGCAATCGGATTTGGATCACCCACTGCATCCAAAGATCAAATAAGTCAGTTTTACATTTCCATATCTAGCCTCAATGATATTCTATTACTGAATACCGTATGATAAATCCATAACTAAAATAACTGTAGCAATTAGGCTGGTTGGTGGTTTTCCATATTGGGAATTTCATCATCCCAACTGACGAACTCATATTTTTCAGAGGGGTTAAAACCACCAACCTTTCTATCATCGTTGTTTTCCCCATAGGATATACGGATGACCTTTGAAGCAATATCTGCATATTAATGGCCACGCATTTTCTGAGCAAAGAATGTTGGACAACTGCTGCCCCAATACAGCTAACTTGGCATCTGTTGAAGTTAAACGGCTAGATACTTTGGCATAATATTCGTAATATTTATATATTATTATATACTGGTTGGTGGTTTCATTTTTATTTTCCATTTCATAGAAAAGGGATGTCATCCTTCCCATTGCCGAACTCCATCATTTTTCAGAGGGCTAGGTATACCACCAACCAGAAAATTATTGTAGAATGGGGTAGGTATACCACCAACCAGTATATGATATATGGCAAAAATTGATGAGTTATTGATTCTCCAGATCCATTTCCAACCACTCCCGGCAGGATCCGGGTCCCTTGCGTCCGATGCCAAGGACGATGGAAGCTATGCTCCCATTCTGATTCGCCTAGCATGGCACTCTTCAGGCGCCGCCACCACTGAGGTTTTTGTTGGATTTCTTGCTACCATCTTTGAATGATGGTGATTTAATGGTGATTTAACCAACACAAATGGTGATTTAGCCAAGAAAAATAGGGATTTCATGGTGATTTCATGGGAATGTCCATGGTTGATGATGGGTAAAACAATGCCATTTTTACCAGCCATGACTGGGAATGGTAACCACCTACATTTTATCCTATTTTGACTACTTATGGTGATGACTGGGGGATGGTTTATTATTGTTTTACCCACATTACAATTGGACTGATTCATTTAGCAACAATCATGAGGTGCCATTCTGAAGTGGGTGATATTCATCCAATTTTCTATCGGAAACCTAGATCCAAAAGTCTGTGACGTTACATAGACCCAAAAAATATCAAAAAATGCCAAGACCGTCACAAAAATGCAAGGTATGGCTGGGAATATCCTTGGTGTCCCAAACATCCTGGGAGGTACCTACTGCCCTGTGATGGGCGGTGGTTCCAATGGTGCGACCATGCGACATGCGAAGGAGGCAAGGTTCGACGAATCCATGGGTCATGGACAGAAGTTAGGCTCTTAATTTAGATTGAAATCCTTAGTTCCGATTCATTCCAAGTTTTTTTTTTTTAATGTACCCTCTGGTAAACTAACATAGCTATGGACAATCACCATTTTCAGTGGGTAAATCCACTCTAAATGGCCATTTTCAATAGTTATTTTGACATAACCAGAGGGTATTTTGTCAAAGATAGTACCCCTCGGGTAATCACATGTGGCTGGAGGACCGGGGATTTTCCAGCTTGCAGAGATTACCAGAGGTTGGACATCCAAAAATTGAGGTCAATGATTTTGAACCATTCCCACAATCAAACTTGAGTGTACTTGGGGTCATTCTTCTGATATTGTTGATCAGAACTTGGAATATGCTGAAACTGAGTTTAAACTTTCACAGCAAAGTTTTACTTGGAACCTGAGAATTTGCACAGGTCTTGCGTTTTAACTGGTGGCTTGTGTTTTATGGATTGGGCTCCCCCAAATAGGCACCAAACTCTGCATTTTGGACCAAAGAGAAACCATGCCATTCTCATGGATT
>Ga0126342_10010078_pt1 | contig 16906 bp, 17 predicted proteins | sample Cyp1metagenome_FD_92528 | JGI IMG/M metagenome (GOLD analysis project Ga0126342, IMG submission 92528) | Coral microbial communities from Lord Howe Island, Old Settlement Bay, Australia - Cyphastrea 1 metagenome | ecosystem: Host-associated > Invertebrates > Cnidaria > Coral ... | reverse complement strand
GGACAGGTCTATATCAAGACACTGGAACTGGACAGCTATTTAGGCTGCTGGCTCTAGGTCTTTATTGCAATCAATGACCAAATCTGGCAACGCACTGAAACACATTAGATATACTGTATATATATATATATATTTGATGTTTTGTCATTGTTTTTTCTTTTTAACGGTTATGTCAAACGCTTTTCACTCACAGTTTCTTTGGGGGATAGAAATGTCAGCCATTTCAATCATCTAATGCACCCCCCAAGTAAACCCCGTGCCAAAAGCAACTACCACTTGAGGATACGATTTATACATAATATATATATATAAATGTATATACATTTAAAGATTTGATCTCCACTTGGAACAGGTGGAATATTGGAAGTAACCATCAACCTATGGGTATAACAAGAAACGATACAGCAAAGAATTTCTCAAACATCATGTATCAATGAGACTCCCATATTATGTGTGATGATTCAGAGCTGTCATCCATAAACTGTAGAATGTGAACCCCCGGATCAAACAGCCCCGGCTGATTGATTACGGGGGTACCGTCCCCAAGAGTGATGTCATTTGGCATTAAAAATTGTACTTCGTGGCTCATTCCACTTACTAAGTAGGGTATATCCCTGGTTAATCCTGGTTAGAAGTTGGATATGTAGGCTCAATCCACTTATAACTAGGGTTATAACCTACTTAGCAAGTGGGATGAGCCACCAAGTAAGGTGCTGCCAGCATGCCCCTTAGCGACCCAAAGCCATGAAGGCGCCTTGGAACCCAAGAGCTTTGGCCAAGGGCCCAAGAAGTGGCTGGAGGCATTCACTGGTGATATGGGGATGGGTCAAAAGATCAGCCCCAGAACCAGAAGGGACCACATATTTTGACAGATGTTTAGTATCAACCATCTAATGATTGGGCTACCCAACTTCTTCGGTGGCGAAGTTTGAACCATTATGAACCAAGCATATGACTGATGATAACCCAGGATATGTGTGTTTCTCAAATGGGGAAGCAATGCTCATGGTAACTTAGACAACTAATTTCAGGGAGCGTTCAACTAATTACTAGTCGTCGTTTACTAATCCGGGGTTGATAGGTGGTCATGCTGGCCCTTGAGCTACGCCCATAAACTGGATGGGTCTCCTAGTGTCCTCGCGTTACATGATCTGATAGGTTTATCGCATCCCCAAATAGTATTTGTTAAGTTTAGTGTGGAAGATTCTGAAACCATCCAATTATGGAGGAAAGAAAACAAATGAGAGCTGAAAACAGAAAGTGTTTTGTGGTGGTGATCTTTTTGGGAAAGCAGAAACATCGAACATTTGCATTTTTTAAAGGATCAATCGTCCAATGTTTTATCCCATGCTGGTGCCTTTTGACCGTAAAGGCATTTAATTCTGGGGTCAAGTTGCCATCCCAATGTTTTCCACCACTTTGCTTTGTTTCCACACGCACAATGACCATGTTCAGCCATTGAAAATCACAATTACAAGAAGCCAAGGCTAAGATAGTCCAAGTGCTTGTATATATCTTTGGTTCCACATTGAATCACTCCAGATTGAAATCATCCCGTTGTTTTTTGTTGAAGAGTTTTCAGGAAACAGCCGTAGATTGAGTCATGCCGCACCTGAGCCTCATTCTGCCGCAGGTTCAGCGAATGCGCTGGGCAGGCTTTCAGGGTTTCGCTTCGCAGGGTGTGGGCAACTGGGACTACAGGGATGTGCATTCGACAGTAAGTGCTTCATGATGCAAAGGCACATCCAAGTAGCCCATAAGTGTTAATGTTTTCTTGTTGCCGACTTAAAATATGTTAATCCTATACTGTTTGTCTGTCTGTTTGCCTGTCTGTCTGTCTTTCCATCTATCTATTTATCTATCCATCGATCTATCTATCGATCTATCTATCCATCGATCTATCTACCGATCTATCTATCCATCGATTTACAGTATCTATCGATTTGTTTGGCTATCTGTCTATCACTCTATCATTCTATCAATATAACTACCTATCTGTCTACCTACCTATCTGTACTATACTAGACTAATACGCTATACTATACTATATTCTACTATACTATACTCTACTATACTCTACTATACTAGACTATACTCTACTATACTCTACTATACTCTACTACACTACACAATACGATACCATACTATACTATACTATACTAGAATACTATACTATACTATACTAATGCACTACACTACACTACACTACACTACACTACACTACACTACACTATACTATACTATACTATACTATACTATACTAATACACTATATTATACTATACTAATACGCTATAATTTAATACACTACACTATACTTTACTATATTATACTTATATTTATACTTACAACTATGTTTATACTATACTCTCCTCTATATATATATATATGCATGGGGTGTTCAATTTTTAACACAAACTGGGCCTGGGATGCACGTCCAAAAAGAAATACAATGGAATCTGCCTCATGATTTTACTGTTTCTCACTGAGGTGTTCATTTCCATCAGCTGGTATGATGGTCCCCGCTGACTGATATTGTCCCGGGGGATTATATAAACGGTTAAAGTGACCAACCGGGGACTATTTGTCAAAATGATGTGCGCATCTCAACTTCTACATGTCCGAAAGTGAATCAAATACAGGTCCAAAGGGTTCACAAACAAAGATGAAAATTGTCTAAGAAGGAACTTCATAGGTCTAAGGGTCTTTTCTTTACCTGTACATATTTTGAAATGGGATTGGCGAAATAAAAGATCCATAGCCCTGCAGTGTATGGTGAGATCTGAGAGCAATCAATCAGCAAGACAAGTTTGCACGTTCCGTTGAAATATTTAAGAGTTTTTTTGATTCATCAATGGTGCATATCGGAATATCCAACAATGAGAAGGGAATATGATATAGATGGTTCATATTCCCTATTATCCAACAATCATCATATTCCCTAGTATCCAACAATCATCATATTCCCATTATGGTATCCAACAATATTGATCATCAACTGATAGGTAATACCCTATTTCCAGACAAGCCAATGTCGACACATGGCGGAATTGACGTTCGTTCTTATTGTATGCAGAAAACTGGCGACGTTTCGAACCAGAACAAAACATGATGTGAAACAGCCGAACCGCGTTGAATGAGACGTGATACCTCAGTTCATGACCAACAAAAAAATGAAACAAATGATATGATCAACCATGTTTTGTTCTGCAGCCAACTTTCCGACTGAGAATCCGCAGGTCAAAATGCCAGCAAGGGTAGCTCGACAAAAAATGTGGCGAGCGTTTCTGGCTGGAGGGATGCTGGAGGGACAGTAGGTCAAGTGGCAAATCAAGATGATCTGACAATGCAACAGATTTAAATTATGGTTAACGTATTTTTGGATAGCAATTTCAATCGATCCAAATTCTGCTTCGATTCCAGTATTTCAGATTTGTGTTTTTTTGATGCGATTTGCCGAGAAGTTTAATCACGAACTGTTTCATGCAGCAGGATCCGGTTGTAGTTCCGGAACAATGACTGTTGACTGTTTTAGGGTATAACCTCCATGAACATTTCTGCTTGGCCCAATGGTCAATCTTGTTGACAGATCGCCTTGCGGAATGTGACTTTGAAGTGGACACATGTTTTCGTTTGTATATGTATATATAATTATATATATGATACTTGTGTATATATATATATATGTATGTATGATATGCTCTTCAACAAATGAACAAACGCAGAGTCCTAGGCGTTACCTAAAAAACATGTGTTCGCCCCGCCAGAATCTTCGTGTTGTCGAGTTGGGCGTTTTTGTAGGCTGCAATTGTTCTCTTTATGTATTTATATATAATTATACGTGTATGTAGATACTTCTGTTTACAAATATGTTCATATATATATATATGTGTACTTATATATAAACACATAAACACATATACACATATACATATACATATACATTTACGTACACGTATACACATACATATACATACACATATACATATGAGTACATACACACATACATAAATACATACATACATACATAGACATCCATAGACATACATAGACATACATAGACATACATAGACATACATAGACATACATAGACATACATAGACACATACATAGACACATACATAGACACATACATAGACACATACATAGACACATACATAGACACATACATACACACATACATACACACATACATACACACATACATACACACATACATACACACATACATAGACACATACATGGACACATACATAGACACATACATACACACATACATACACACATACATACACACATACATACATACATACATACATACGTACGGACGTACATACATACATACATACGTACGGACGTACATACATACACACATACATACATACATACATACATACATACATATACACATATGAGTACATATACGTATACATATACATATATATATATATGTATGTATGTATATCCCTATGTTTATGTATGTATATATTTAGTTATATACATATGAGTACTGACGTATGTAAATATATATATATACAAAATATTAATGCCACTAATATTGTCATTAATATTGTGTATAATGTGTTTGAGGGTGAAACCCGTGTTTGTAGAACCACCCAACCAGCAGTCACCCGAATTGTTAGCTTCAATATTGTCAAAAGATAGGTTCAATCGGTAGCTTCAGGTATATCCATGTATATCCCGAAGTCTTATCCAACCTCAGCCGGTTATAACGGCCGGCCTCAGATTCACGGCTGTGAGGCAGTTGGCAAGCCTCCCTGTTCGATGCCAACGCAGGATGGGCATCGGTGCCCACTGAGGTAGGCTTTTGGGCAACGGGTACTCGATGGGATAGAATGGAAAATTGATGTGGATAGAATGGGTATTTGTTTATATATATATATACAGTATATATATGTATATACTGCATATGGTATATATAATAGGGAAACGTTCATCAATCTGATGAGAATTTTAGTTTTCTACTCCTACGGTCAGCTAGTTAGAGGATGTTCTGCCATTTGTGTTGTTCACCTCAAGAGTATCTTCTCAGGTGATAGTGGAGGGCAAGTCTTTCATGATGTATGTGCTTGTCATCCTAACCAGTTGCACTTCAAAACCATTGCTGCGTAGGTGGCAATTCGACCCCAAGAAACACAAGGATAGTTTCATGCCAAAGATAGAACAACGAAAAGCTGGATCCCTGGACCAAAGCGAAATTTGGCCCAACCCCAAGTGCGATAATCCTTCTTGGGCTATATCAACAACATTCAACAACCATAGCGCAATTTCACCAATGGATGATGGTTATTGATGGTTTATCTATTTCGGAACCACCCCATTTTTTTCGTCATCCAAAGTCACCTAGCGCATTCCAGGTGTAATCACAGCAAAAAAACATCACTAATATTCAGCACTAAATCTTTGAAGCCCTTCAAATTCCTCCAAAATCACGAAACGTTTTAAGTTGATCAATAAAATTCAACAAATACTGAACTCATAGAAAATCAGCAACTGATTCCTTTTTTAATCGTCTCCTTCACCAACATATGCCATCATATCCCATCATCCATGATTAGTGTTCCTCATGTTCTTCAGTTACCCTCTGATAATCAAACATCGCAATGAAAGATTTCCCATTTATAGATGATGTTTTCCATGGAAAACCCTTTACAGTGAATTTTCCATTGCCAGGGTTCATTACCAGGGGTAAATCCATTAATAGCCTCATTATGTCATAATCAATCTCCTTGTTTTGATGGATTTTAGATCCCATAAATTCATACAAATGCCATAATTCTCATAAAATCCCACCAATGAAAAATCCCTATGTTTCCCCAACTGCAGCCATTTTCCCTGGCCGCTGGCCCTGGTGCCCCGTAGGTCTTGCGTGGCACTTGGCACGTCTTGGCCATCGAGCCCAGCTGTGCGGCGAGGACCTCCTTGGATGTCAAGGCCGGTGAACGGCTGGTTCAAAGGGCTAGAAACCACTGAATTTCTGTGGTTTACTGATGGTTCAATGGTGAAGATTGGTTTCTGTGGTAGAAATCGAAGATGTATTGGGATTTCTACTGGAATTGTATAGTGATGAATGGGTATTTAGCGTGACTTCACCAAGAAACATGGGGGTTACACTCTGTGAATCCTACACTTTGCATATATATATATATATATATATATATATATTTGCATGTATTGGAGATACATATATATATATATATATGTGTTTGTTTTTATAGGTATGTAGATATAAACAATATGATCTATAAGACTGCATAGATTTAGATGTTGATATTAGATGGGAAAATACATCCAATACGATATATATATATATATATAAATAGATACATATATATATATGTATAAATAGATACATATATATATATATATATATATTTGTATCTGTATATATATATATATATTATATGCGTAAATATTTACATATATATATATATGCGTAAATATGTACATATATACATATATATATATATGTGGCTGGTGAAAAGATAGGTTGAACTTCCAGGATCTCCTGACAGGGAAGAGAGGGAAGGATCATGAAGGGATGCCCCTTGAAGAGGAAGAATCAGAATACACATGGGCTGCCGGGGTAACATTTTACAAAGTGGGTCCCCCTAGGGAAAAGCAGGAAAACAGTGAGTTCACCAGCAAAGATGTGAATTTCATGGGACATGGCTGATTTATGATAGTTAAGTTGGTGAACATAACTCCAATTTCACTTTGGTTTATGATACCTACAACGAACTAGTTTTGGGGGTTTATAAACCAACGTTCACATCACTTGGGAGCCCCACTTGGGGTTGACATTAGGCCAGAACGTGGATACAGTATAGCCCCAAGCCTAGCGGCGGATGGTACCATTCCCTGACATCCTAAGCTAAGTTGCTTTACAAGTGGGTTGTACTTTGGATATATATATTTATATACATACATACACCCACATATTTATCTATATATTATATTATATATATAGTGGATAATTATATCAAAAGTTTGCCTTTTTCATGATTTAACATATAGTGGCTATACTATGGACAATCATTGCCATCAATCAATACATCATCCAAGTACTGTTACTGTAAATGGGCAATTTTCCATTGCAAAACCCTTAAAATACTGGAAGGTAGGGGATTATAAACCAACAAACATCATAAAGCGGGGTAGTTTGGGCCAGCACAGCGATAGCCCTGGAAAATGGTGCGAAGCGGTGCAGCGTTTTTGGGACTTCTCCGGCATCAAACTCAATGCCCCGGTTGGTCGACCATGGAACCTTTACTTGCGCATTTGACTGTCGGCCAGTGGGACATTGCTGTGCTGGCAGTTGTTCTCCTCGCATCTACAGACCACAGAGACATTGCTTGAAGATGCCAAGTTGGCCAAAGGATGCGACAGGTTCATTGAGCATTGAGTAGTTCATCTGAAAGTGTCGCAGAACATTGGATGTCTCCAGACATATTTTATATATTATTCAATATGTATATATATATATATGTGTATATATATATATATATATGTGCTGCAATATTTGGAAACAATGTAATTATTTGTAATATCAAATTAACTCACCCAATCCGGACTGGTCGTAGACGTCTTTCAGTTCAAACTGTTGGGAGGATCCTCTAAATCAGCGCATTGTTTTGACAAGTGAATTGTCAATCCCATACGCCATGATCCAGTGATACCTCTGTATAATATGTATATAAGTGTATGCCGATTCTACAAGAGTATACTTGATGAACGCCCATAGATTTGTTAGTTGAATCTCATGACCCAATGCTGATGTCCCATTGATCTGTTGCTGATATCAGCACAGGCTGTCACACGTTGTTAGGTCGGCGATCCAGTGCTGGCCGAGATTCCCGTGGATCACATGGACGATTTAGGCCACCGCACCAGGGTTGCTGGGTACCGCGACATTCACCGTCAGCAGTTCCAAGTGGGAAATCCTCGTCAGCATTTTGTCACTAACCATGTTTTTCCAGTCCATCAACATGTTTGCTGTTTGCCGGCTTGCTATCCCCATGTTAACTGAGGTAGCATCAGGCCGCACTTTACTCGGCAGGATCAGCCCGAAAAATTGAGATGATTTGATTTCCAGGATTCAACCAGCCATTTTCACCGAGTGAAGATTAAGTATATTACGACCAGTGGCCTCCAAAGTCATGTTGTTTTTTCATTACGTCTTTTTTACGCGCCTAAAATGAAGTTTAAGTCCCCTCCCAAAATTTAGGTACGTTTCTTCAAATCTGCCGGAGGCAGGACCATCATTTGGTCAGTTTTTTTTGAATTTGCGCCCGTTTGCGTTTTCTTGGCGCCTATGCGCGCTCGTTTTGTAGATTTCTTGCATCATGTTTCCAACAGGCAAGAGGTGCAGAAACCGCAAAATGCTCGAATCATCTCGAATCAATGATTTCTGCTCGGGACGTTTTTATTTACATTACCAAAACTAGATTTACATGACGCAAGATCGATTTACGTATCGAACAGGTAGTGGGACGCAAATTTACATCACGTTGGGGGTTCCTCAACGCACCATTTATGTGGAGATCCCTTGTATATATATATATATATACGTACATATGTATTTATAATAAGTTTATATATGTTTATCATATACAGACATATAATTTTGTTTCATGTCAAAAACAGAGTTCAACAAGAGGGTGGAGCAGGTACACATCACCCAGAAGAAGCCACTGAGCTGCTGAAGGGCACAGTCATGAGTTTCGTTCGGCCCAGCAGTCTGGGATGGTCTGGGTGATTGACAGCTAGCTCTTGACAGCAAGAACTGGCTTATAACTTCCTTCAAATAATCTATGGTTACTTGGTTGCAGAAGTTCCAATCCCATTTATACCCTCCGGTAAACTAACATAGCTATTGAAAATTGCCACTTATAGTGAGTTTTCCCATTCAAAATGGTGATTTTCCATAGTTATGTTAGTTTACCAGAGGGTAGCTGTTAAGGGCCAGAAGTTTAATCGCACATGTTTTGGGATCCCGAGAGTCTACATCTGGATCTTGGGATTCGGAAAATGACCATAGAAATAGTTGATGACTTTAGCCATGAAAATTGATAAACGTGGTGACTTTCCATCGTTTTTTTGTATGTTTACCAGATGATATCAGGATGAATGGCATGTTTTTTTTTTTTTCCGAACAAGACCTTTTGAAGCACTCTGAATGCTACCATGCCTGCATGGCTATCAACATGTTTGTTGCTTGATTTGGCAATCACTCTGCAACGTGTTATTAATCTACGAGTACCTTGGCACATGTGTTGTACAACGTTGGGTATTGTAGGCCTATTGTCTATCCCAACGTTTGTTGTTTTCACTTTTGAATCAATTCCGTCCATTGACCTGTTATGCTTGTCACATGTCCTAGTTGTTTAATGTTTTTTAAAAAAAAAAATCTTATGGATATGTATGGCATATATGCAATGCATCGATTGATTGTTTCATGTTGTTTCAACATATCAACATATCTGCATTGGTTCCACCGTTGTTCTGCAGCTGCTGTTTCTTGGACATTTTCTCGTTTCCACAGGGTACAGTGCTCTAATTATCTCTAATTCAGTTTTGCCATGTTTTTTCCTGACCATGGTGTACATTATTTCCGGAGATACATCCATCTTGAAATTCGTTTCTTAGACTTGATAAAGTCAAACAATCCCTAGTTGCCGTTGGGTGAAACGCATTCCCATGGTGGAGTCACTCAGAGTCGTTCGATTTCCATCGGTGTATTGCCCGGTCTTTTTTCGCTTGGATCCCCTTGAAAAATCCCCTTCGAATCTCCTGCGCTTTGGGACTTTGTCATCTAGTGATGGGCCGGCCTGAGGCTAAACACCACTTGTTGAAGCTTAAAAATATGCCCCAAAATTCATGGGGTAAACACATATTCATAGCAAGCAGTTGCCCTTCATTGGGCTCGTTTTGTACCCCTCGTAAGAGTATATAAGAGTCATTTTGGTAGATAGTTGTTTGATGTTGATTGTTTGAACCTCATGTTTGTACATTATTTTGACACTGACTTTTTCGTTGGACATAAAACCCAACAGCGCCACGCGAAGCAAGGCTGGGGGCCTGGTCCGGCTGATGATGGACAGCGGAGAGGTGTGATGGGGCCTGGAGCGGTGGAGTGATTTGCAATGGCGTGATCAATATCCTATTTTGTTACATGTTATATATATATATATATACTTATATATATATACATATGTGTTATTCATATATATATATATATATACATACATTTATGTATATGCACACATAATACATATATACCTACCTACCTACCGACCGACCGACCGACCTACCTACATCCATCCATCCATCCATCCATCCATCCATGCATGCATACATACATACACACATACACATACACATACACATACACATACACATACACATACACATGTACATGTACATGTACATATACATATACATATACATATACATATACATATACATACATACTTTATGAATTAATTTTAATTTACCAATATTCATATATATATATATATATTATATTTATATTATCCTATATATATATGTATATATATATACATATGTATATAAAGAGGTGGTGGTACCCCACAATTATTGAAATCAGACCATTTTAGTATTGAAAACCACAAAATGTGGGTTTCTCTGAACACCAAAACTGACAGCGAGTCATGATGTCCCCAATGAACATAGCCATTTGGCTGTATTCCGTATTTTCAGACAGACCGACCAATGTAGATGTGTGTATCTGGATGAATTTGATCATGACCTTTCGCTGTGATGTCGCTGGAATGATGTTTTATATGGGGAATCCTCCCCAATGGCCTTATTTCAACTATTTTCAGGTTAGTGAATTATTTTAATTCCGCCAGATGGGTTCAAAACTCTGAATGACTAGGTTAGTGTCCAAGAATCTATATTTGGTGGCTGGTTTTGCATCATGTTTGATGTTCTTTAGCCTGGATTCCTCGGATGATGATCCAAATTGACGAGCATATTTCGGGGATGGGTTGAAACCACCAATCAGATCGGGACAGATAAGATTGGGAATAATAGATAGACATACCAACCCAATGCTTTTGAACGGCAAACAGCGATGAGTTACAATGACAAGCAATTTCAAAGCATTTGGCATGTATTATCCAGTGTGACTTCTTGGATCATCAATCAGTGCTGTTCTCGACACATCGCAATATTTTTTTCGCAATGCCCACAATCTGAGGTTGATTCGATGGGCCTCGCAATTGACCAGTCATAGCTAAGGTGGGAGATACTATATGTACTGCAAAATAATGATCTATGACATGATATCGGTTTGCTTAAGGCTTTTGAAGTCTTAGAGCCTGAACTCTAAATGTCAATCCTCGGGATTACAGTACAACTTTGTTTGCAAACTTAGTTAGTCCTGATGGTGAATACAAACCTTACCACTCAACAAAACATACATGCGGAAAAAAAAACGTGGTTTACCGTACAGAAAATGATCTATAAATGCTGGGTGTTCATGGGTTTTCCACATCCACTGGTTTACAGCTTACAGGATGGTAGTTCCAGTTGATGGATGTTGATGGGACATTCTAACGTAACATGATCAACCTAGAAAATACCTATCAACCTTCAAGCTTAGTTGATCCTTAGGAATACAAACTTCGGCACTGACCCGAACCAGGAGGAGGTCGTGAAACGGAGCGCCGTGCGACCCATTCAGGCAAAGATCAGGGGACGATCTCCTGGGTATATACTGAGTGATTAAAAGGTAATGACATGTAATGACTTGAGAATTATATATATGTATATTTACATACGTATATATATATACATATCATGTTTGGGTAAGTACTATATAATCTCTATATATATATATATCTGGTTGGTGGTTTGGAACATGACTTTTATGACTTTCCATATATTGGGAGTGTCATAGTCCCAACTGACGAACTCATATTTTTCAGAGGGGTTGAAACCACCAGCCAGTCATGAATTACAAAAGTCAATGACTTACTCTACTGACTGTCACAATAAGAAGAATTGAACTAATGGATGAGTGAACTGTTGCTCATGAACTGTTTCCGTCTTGCGCATCCCATTGCGTCCCAAGATCCGTATATATGATATATATTTATATATGTCATGTATATATATATATATTGTATGATATATGATATATGATATATGATATATGATATGATATATGATATATTATAGTATATATATAAGTATTTACATATCAGCGACCAAAGTCGATTGGGAGATTGTAAACATGTTTGTTTTTTTGAGGGGTACCTTCATTTGAGCAGCCTTCAAGACCAACATTTCCTTTACTCGTTGATAAATTTGCAGTTCATAGATGATGCTTATCCCGTATAAATATATACAGTATATATATATATATACACATTGGATAGTGCTGTAAAATCCCCAAACCAATCATCAACCAAACATCATCTATTGACATTCATCTATAATCTATGCTGCTAATCAATATTCATCTCTTCATATTCATCTATCATTACATTTGTCAATTATCAACCAGATCATCAATTCCATATATTAAATCCTCCTGTGTACAGATATATGATATATGGCCCTTCACAAGTAATGGGATGATAATTCCTGCTCGGGTCATATAGGCCAGGTGGCTCCCAAAAAGTCGCGTCGACATGCCAAGACGTCGTCAAACGATGCCAAGTTTATCCAAGTTTTATATTGCGGGAATCTGTTTAAATTGCAGGGTGTTTTTGTTGGTCGACGCGCCGTAGTCCTTTACGGCTACTCGCCAGGATGGGGGTCTCTTCACCATGTGGTTCGCGAGCGGCCCGGGCATGGCTGTCTACCGATGCGAGGTGGAACAGTGGACCCCAAAATTTGATGTGTCATTACTGTACCTGACTGATGAACATAGCTAGCCATTGAGTCGTTCTTTTCCTATGAAATAGCCATTGTGGTCTGTCTACCCCACTTTCAGAGAAACCCATCAATGGGTCACCATTTTTGCCAAAGATAGCTGCTGGGATAGCCATGGCGGGAGTGAAGCAATCGAATGAAGATGGTGACCATCTCCCAGACATCATAGATCCTGTCATTAGTTGGGGGTTGGAAGAACTAATTTTCGAGCCGTACGCTGAGGGGTGAGGATTGAGCTTGGCAGAATTGAAGATGTGAACGTCCAGAAAGTTATTGGGACGCTTGCATTGGCTATTTTTTGTAATTTGACAAGAACATATGCCGCGATTGAATTAGAATTCGGATGATTTTACTAAACCTCGTCATGGACGACCAAGCCTCAATGATGATCAAAATTTGGGAAGAGTCCATAGAAGTTCATTGCCTCATTGGATGATGAGAAAATGTACAGGAACCCCTTATTTCGGCGCAAAACCACGGTTTCGTGACGTTTCCTGTAGACTTTCCCTTCAACCAATGCATTGACATTGGGATTCATGAAAAAGGATGCCTGGAAATTGGATTAATGAAGGATATCCAGTGAAAACAAACTACCAATCACCAATGGTCCTGGGAGTATGGGGACATTATGGTTCAACCAGAGGGGGACTAAGCAGCATGTGTTTCGGGTGGGGGAACGCAAGTTCCAGGAGGGGTCAGATTTCAAGACCTGGGAAACCATGGTCCTGAATCATGGTACAACAGATGTACTTGTTCTTTTTATCACTGTATAAAAACATTCCATCTTGTTCTTTCTTGGGGTGACTATATACCATGCAGCAGTTCGTCATTGTTGACAAATTCACATTTTTTTTCAGGAATCGTTCATGTCACATATATTAGCATTTTTGGACGAGAGTCCCCATGATCGAGAAAACAACAATTCTTAACACCAGGGTTACCAGGGAAAACGCATTTTAATGCACTCTGGTTATTGAACGTAGCCCTGGGAAACCAATGAAAACCACCATCTTTAATAGGTAAATCAATGTAAATCATTGTAAATCATCATTTGTTAATTAGAGGTAAATCATCTATAAATCTGGTAAATCATCATTTGTTAACTAAATAAATCATCTATAAATTTGCATGGGACATGAGTGAATGCCATAAAAAATCACCCCATGTTTGGTTGGTGAAATCCCTACCGATTCATCCCATGAGATCCAACAGGTGGCGGCCAAACGGCGTGTCATTCTGGCGCTGGAGTCTCCTGGCCTTCACCGGAACCGGAAGATCTGGTGAGGTGACCAGGTACGAGATTTCCTAGGATTTTGACAGGCTTTACTGGGATTGAATGGGAGTTGCTATGTTCTTTAGTTTCTAGTTTCTATTCAATCTTACCCTCTGGTAATTTAACATAGCTACTGAAAATGGCACTAGAAATAGTTGATTTACCAATTAAGAGAACACTGTTAATTTTCCATAGCTATGGTAAAGAGGGTATGGTGAGGTGACCAGGAAAGGGATTTACTTTTGAATATGATAGGGGTTACTGGGATTGAATGGGAATCTAAGAGGAGATCTAACCAGCAATATGATACTGGAAATGGATGGAAATGGGGTATACCCCAAACAACTTGCAATTTCATAGGGAAACCGATGATAAACAAGGTGATTTCGATGATTTTCGGGTAGCCTATCAGACAAACCCGAATGACCTGATGGTTTATATGTGGAATCCTCCCCAAATGGGGCCGAGTGTGAAGGGATTTTTATATTGATATACCAACTCAACATATGCATATATTTGAATATAAAACACACATGTAGTGATGAATCAGAAAGGTAAAAAAAACAAAACACCAACTCGAAACCATTTGGGAATGACGATACCACAATGTTTCGAGTTGGTGGTGTTTTTTTTTTTAAGAAATAACATTTAATACTAACCAATATTAACCATTAAAATCCTAACCATTATATAAATACTAACCAATCATTACATGTATATACGAACCTTAAAAAAAAACAAAAACCTTTTCTGCGTCGAGGTCGGAGCTGAACCCCGAGGAGACGCTGAGGGAAGTCAGGCCCAGCGACTTGATCAAGGTGCGACTTGATGGCCGTGATGGCGGTTGAATCGGCTGTTCTTTAATGGAATTTGTATGGGCCTCATACTGTATGAGATTTTAATGGGAGTTCAAAGGAATGCGGATTTAGATATGTGATGAACACTGACTCGTGTGGAATTTTCATATGTTTCACGTTTTTCGTAGTGAGCCCTTGATGATTTGATGGTTAACTGATATTAAGATCAAGTGGCTGTGGATTCAATAGGATGAATGGAGATTTAGTGGGGATTTAGTGGGGATTACTGTGCAACAGTTCAGAGTCAAAAGTTAATCGGCAGCTGAAACGACTAGTGACTAGTGATATGTGCCATGGTCAAGTTAGTCGGATTGGGTGATTAACCCAGTTCTTTTTGAGGATTGTCACCAACCACAAGGATATATACCCAATATGTTTGGATTCCCATGAAGTGGGATTGATGACCATAAATGATATACCATGTTTTGACCCTAGCACACATGGGTATCGGTCGTTGTGGGGATGAACATCTATTTGCCACCTATTTTAAGGTTCACCAGTGTGCTAGTGTTTTGATCCATAGCTGACTTTGGCAGACCAAAGTTTGATTTTTGACATATATATATAATGTATGCTTAGTTTTGTTGGCAGAGTCCCTAGTAGTAGCCAGGATTCCGGAGCGTTTCAAGGGGAGATTTCAAGGCGATATTTCATGGGACATTTTTCGGGCCGTACAACAAATGCAATATTCTGGAGTGATGAATCCATGAATTCATAATTAGACCCCACAAAGGCCTAAGTAGCCTCTGCAAATCAAACAAGACCATTGGAAAACCATAAATGGAGGTTTATAGTCAGGACCATTCCCACATGGGACAAGCCGCCTACCTCTCCTTGATGGTGAGGATCCAGGGATCCAATATCATCTCAACATATGTCATATAAATGTCATTTTTGTTCGGGAAACCAATGATCAGATGGCCAAAATATTTGGTCCCAAATGAGTGACATAGAATCGCATAGAATGGTTGGTGTTTGGCCATGTTTTGGGACCCTTCTCTGCGAATTCTCGAACAATCGTCGGGACTGCTCAAGATTTGCCGTTCAATTTCTAGGTCTTGCAATGAACATGGGTCCGGTGAGTATGTGAAATCAGTATTTGGATGAACCGGAAACATTTTGATATCTGCAATCACTCAGCAAAACATTACGATACTCAAAGGATCTTAAAGACATATATAGCCTATAGCTATATATATATATATAGCCATCTATGGGCACCATGATGACCGGCGGACTGGGGTGCACACCATTTCTCAATGGTGACAAACACCGCGATATCCAGTGGATCCAGGAATGTGATCAGGGATATCCAGGGATATTTCGTTTAGGGATTCTTCAACCAAATTTGTAGGTTACCCTCTAGTTATTTAACATAGCCATGGTATAGATGGTCCATAGAAATAGATGATTTTCCCAGCGAACGAAACCTCCATTTATTTCAGGGATTTTCCATGGCTATGTTAAAGAACCAGAGGGTATATCATTAGCCTGTTTAGGGATGGGTCAGACCATGTCGAACCCCAGGGTTATTGGCTCAGGGCTTAAAAGTGCGCGGTTCAGCTGGTGATGGCGTCGGTGGCACCCAGTTAAAACGGCTGGCAAGGGGCAGTGGCGGATGCAAGAGTTAGAACTGGGTAATAATATGATTGGTAGAATATGATTGGTATATACAACCCATATTCATAATATTCATAATAATATAATTATAATAACTATAATATGGGTTAACTAAATTTGAAACGTATGCTCTAGTCACACCTCAAAAACTTGACGGTTGCATGTGACGGTGACCTTGACGGTGAGTTTGACGGATCCGTGTTTCATGACGGTGAGTTTGACGGAAAGGT
>Ga0126342_10010077_pt1 | contig 16907 bp, 13 predicted proteins | sample Cyp1metagenome_FD_92528 | JGI IMG/M metagenome (GOLD analysis project Ga0126342, IMG submission 92528) | Coral microbial communities from Lord Howe Island, Old Settlement Bay, Australia - Cyphastrea 1 metagenome | ecosystem: Host-associated > Invertebrates > Cnidaria > Coral ... | reverse complement strand
AGCCATCCTGGGAAAACACGATGTTTTTCCTGGAAACACGATGTTTTCGCAGTGCACCCTGGAAAACACGAGGTTTACATTTTTATCCTGCAAAAAGTTAGGCTTTCGTTGTACTAGGTATATATATATATATATATATGTGTACATATACATATTATGAGCATAAAATACTACCAGCCAGTTCTGTTTTGCTTCGGATTTTTTGCTGTCGATTCGAGGAGCCTCTGCTTTCTGAAGCCAGCCCCTCCACCTTGTGCCCAGAGCTCAGCCAGCTGAGCCCTTAACATGTTGGGTTACCCTCCGGTCATCAAACATAGCAAGCTGAGCAATCCCCGAACTAGACATGGAGGTTTCTAGCTGGGAAAATCATCGAACTAAATGGGAAACAGTGTGGTTGCTATGTGGGTCTAAGAACTACAAAACAAACCAACCCACAGACTCAGTCATGTTTTACCCTCTGGTAAACTAACGTAGCTATAGAAAATCACCATTATTAATGGGTAAATCCACTATTTCTATGGCCATTTTCAATAGCTACTTTTGACATAACCAGAGGGTATCATTTGCACCCTGACACTGTGCGCTGCACAGATGTGCATAAGTTCATTGTCTTGTCCCCAGAATCATCGTAACATGTCGGGCAAACCATGATGGTATTCAGCCACAATATTGCAGATGATTAATTGAAACCACTGGGAAGCCTTTGACAACCCTTTCCGGGATTTTCCGGGTGTTGTTTCAAGGTCTTACCTTCAACGCAATGGAATCTCGACTGCAGTTGTGCAGCCAGCGACACAATGTCTGGGAAGATGCCAACTGACCAGTATTTTCAGCAGCTTGAGTAGGTGGATCAGCGTTGTTTGCAAAAATGGAATGCGGACGTGACGCCTTGTATTGTCCATTTGTTATTGAAGATATATGAAGATATATAATGATATATATTTCCATATATACACGGCAAATCGTAGGGAATATACATGGCAAGATCGTACTAGAGTAAGCCTACTGCACTTTTGCGTCCTGAACCATGCATTCGCACTATCAAACCAATTTACGGAAAACGCAATATCCCAGCCATTTTTTTGCTGGGGAGGTATAGATACGACATGATACAGTGAGAATACGATGCCATCCAAACGATACCATACAGATACCAAACAGAAATGCAACACTCAGATGTGGCATTGACATTTGACGTCTCAATAGCTTACCTGTTTCCAACACTGCAAAACATCAAGACAAATGTTCTAGCTCTTTACGAACAACTAATTTGACTATGCGTGATTGTGGTTCCACTGGAAAACGACAGCCCAATCATATCGGTCCAAAAACACTAGCAGTGACTTTGCAGATGTCATGGATGCTGTGAAGGCTACTGTTGTTTAAAACTCATTGAAAATCGTGGCTCTGAAAGCCTCATCCCAGTGGGAGATGATCCACCATAACCATCCAACCATCCAACATCATCCAACCAACCCACCTTTTTCGGGGGGATTTCTTTAGGGCGTCCGGGAAGAGAACGGTTGAAGTGGCCCAGGTGCGGCTGAAGTGGCCCAGGGGCCACGAGGAGATGGAAGGTCTCAATGTCTTGGTGGACAAAGTGAGCGGCAGGCCGCTCAAAGTGACCTGGGAGGGGTGGGAGGGCTGGGATGCCAGTTTCGGCGGCCGTAAGGATCAGTATGAAATGTATGAAATGTATGAAACATATGTAACATATGTATACACATGTATATTATAATGTATATATTGTATTTGTATGAAATATCACATATATATATACAGTATGTTATAAAATGCAATGATATGCTTTGAAACACATTCAAATACCATATTCGGGACATTTCGGGACGAACAGCCCATAAATTGAACAGAAGGACTGGGTTTTGACCCGTACCCATGTGAGAATGGATGGCTGGATGAAAAATGCGGATTTAAGCAGCACGTATGAAAGTGACGATCCATCATCAAAAAAGTTGACATGAGCAGTTCAAAATCCTTGGCGTTGATTGATGATGATGCGGCGCTATTTATCACTCTAATTATACAAGTTGTGGCGTCTCTTAATCCATGACCTAGGAATATCAATGAAAACCAACCAAGGGTTTTTCCAAGCAAGTTATTTTCCAGTAGAAAGAACATACACAATACTATCCAAAACCCTTCTGATTTAGTACTGGCCCTTTTATTTTGAGGGTCCATTCGGGGGGAGGGGTATATTTACTGCAATATCAGGGGGAATGGGATGTTGCAAAAAATGGCTGGCTTGTGGTTTCTCCTATTTCTCTTACAGATATCATCGATGATGCGACTGCTTGGTTTCAACATACTGCAACGACTAGGTTTTGGATTTGTGGTGGCCTGTCTCCATACTTATTGCATCATTTCCCTTGTTTGGAAGGCTTCAAACATTTCCTAATGTAGTGATTCTGTTCTTGAGAAATGGAAGATATGTCTTTACGCTCAAGCTCATCCTCATATAAAGAATGAATTATAGCATGCAGTGCAGCCTTAACATATACCCTTTAAAAGATACTGGGTCCAGAGAACATGGAATCAACTTGACGATGTCAAAATCCAAAAAGCACCCAACGAAAAGTCATAAGTCACCACCAGACAAAGAGTTTGCTGTGTGTGGTACTATAGTATAATCAATCTACCATCCACGTGAGTTTGTCTGAAACTAGGGTAGCCCCACTTGAGATGGCAAGGTATTTTCCTTTTTAACATGGTGATATCGTGGTGGTAGTATATGTACTCCACATCACTCCACTTTCAAACAAATCCATATAGATTTATACATTTACACATATATAAAGATAGATACCCACTGGTAAACTAACATAACTATGGAAAATAACCATGTTTAATGGCAAAATCCACTATTTATATGGCCATGTTCAATAGCTTTTTGTATGTTAGTCATTACCAGGGGGTAGACCCTTCTACAAATTCTGGCGTATGAAATCCCGGCGAGGTTGGCTGACTTTGATCCAGTGGGCTTGACACAACTGCTCCATGCCTGTGCAAGGCTCGGTGTTGTGGAGTTTTGGTGATGAAAAAAACATATAACTCAACTAAAGACATAGACCTTCACAAAAAAAAATGTATATAATCATTAGCATTGTTCATAAATCATGTAGTAATAGCCATACTAATAACAATATATATATTCTATAGTAATAGTTTTGTGCATTCTGTGGTAACTAATGTATACTATATATGTATATATCACTAGAAGATATGGAGTCTATGATATTTAATGACTATATGATTACATAGACAAATAATAGTTCACATAATTTTGACCGAATACATATATATATATATATACATATACAATATGTGTATATATATATCGTATATATATATGTATATGCTGGAACTAAACTTGAGGACTTCAGCTGTGTTTATTTTCATGAAGTCATTGCAAGGTGGCAACATAAACCAAGAAACATACTTGAAGGACACCACCTACCGGGGTAGCGACTAGTACCTTGATCCAATTACTTGGGGTAAAGATGTTGGAGCCAGACGCCGTTTTGTTGGCATTATGGGAAGCAGATAACACCACAGTGAGTCCAGTGATACTGAAAAACATATATATATATATATTATACATATATATTTATTATACATATATATATATATATATATTATACATATATATATATATATTATACATATATATATATGTATTATAATATTATATATATAATTATATATGTAATATATGTAAGCCATATCCCCATGTGTGGTGAAATCCCTGTGGTTTCTCCTTCGTATTCAGCTGGTGAGACTCAAAAACATCGGCATCGTCCTGCAGGTTCAGACCATTGCAAAAGAAGACTCAGCTGGTAGAGGTGGCTGTTTTGTGGCAGACATCTTTGTGGGAGCGTGAATTTGTTATTTGTTTGTGATATGATGTTTTTGTATGTGTGTATATTTCGAACTGACATATAGAAGCGTTTAAGAATCACTCAAGAATTCAAAGGTTTCTGTGCTCCCGAAACACAAGAAATATAGGCAGGGCTTCCCTCTCCCAATGTAGCAGTGATTAAAATGTTGTCCCAAAAAGTCAATGGGGAAACATCCCTATTTCCTTCGCGGTTTCCTTCACCAAATCATCCAGTGCCCTGGTATTCCAGTTGCCGCGGAGATCGGTGACCAGGGTGAAAAACTACCTTTATGTCCCCTATGGATCCAAGTACCTTCCTAGGAAGTGTTTCGGGTATGATTTAGGGGGTTCAGTACCTTCTGAGACAGTGTTTGGATCCATAGGGGTCATGAATCTATAAAAAATACATAAATAAATAAAATAAATAAATATATATATATATATTTAATCAATAATATGGTACTTTAGTCACTTTAGTAGCAAGTTTAATCTTAAACAGTGCCAAATTATGCCAAATTACTGTTCTCTCTTTTTGGAGAGTGGTATACAATGGTCATGTCTTTTCCAGCACCGGCACAAAAAAAACACCAGGGCATCTTGGAGCAGTGCGGAGAGAAGATCCCGGAGTTTCCGGCGCAGCGGATGACCCAGGAGTTGGGGGCGGGTAAATACACCTGGTTGGTGGTTTGGAACATGGCTTTTATGACTTTCCATATTGATTGGGAATATGTAGGAATAATCATCCCAACTGACGAACTCATATTTTTCAGAGGGCTTGAAACCACCAACCAGATATTGTTAGTATACACCTATTAGTAATGGGTAGAAAAAATAAATAATAGGATTTAGCAACAATTGGGTAAATTATTAATAGGAATTGTTAGTATAGAGGATTTAAATGGATTTAAATCATGAATAGTATTGTGGGGATCATCATTTATTAGAAGGGTTGCTCCAACACATAATACTTGATAGCCACAAGGCGGGAAACATTGGTAATTTTACATTTGTATTTGGGGTGTTGGGAGCATCCCTGTCTATAGGGGGTTCAACCACTAGAAATGCGGTTCATAGTTCATCCGATCCCCTTAATAGAGTGTAAATGCGGCCAAGATATACAGTACCGTTTGCCCCGAATGAATTGGATCATGTCTTGATCAAGGCCTAAAACTGTGGTATTTCCCGTACGTACAAAAGTACTTTCCCCATATCTCTTCACATACTACAGCGTGTTATCGAAGAAGGCTTTGCGATACAAAAGTGCTGTAAAGGTCTTCGCAAACTCGTTGTCCAAAATCCCTGGTTCCTCGTTTGCCCTTTTTACTCCCTCTCGCTTTCCTCCACATAAAACAATGGCATGACACGCTCAATGTAATAGTTGAACGAGGGCGGGGGATTGATCCCTTATTGAATATCTTCAACATCCTACATGCGATCAAGTTGCAGTCTGGGCGAATGGCGCTACCTGGCCCTGTAATAATTATGGAACCAGAAAAACTATAGATCGAATACTGAACCAAGATTTCTAGAGTATTCTATTTAATATAATGCGGAAAAGATTGAGTCTAGACGAGATACATCCCCGTAATGGAACCTGACTAATGACAACATCATGTTTGGAAACCCAGAGCCCCAAGTTCCAGTTGTATCCAGTTGTCATGTTTAATTTAGTGGTGGTCATATTGACATGTTGACACGAATGAAGGGTAGTTGTGAGATCTTACGCAATATTCCGACTCAGCTATTCACATCTATTCACTATGTCCACCGGCCTTTTAGACGAAATTACATGAAATTACCATTTTTGTGTATAGATTGTGTTTCCAATCTTCAATGCTAGAAAGTGGGGCACATTCGTTGGCTACTGGGCCAACTGTGGTTTATGTATGTTTACGTTGAATATACATATATAGTTAAGATATATTATACATATATATAATATAATATGTGCATATTGTTCGTGCTTCTGTGTATAGGATGGAATTGTAGAGTGTCAACCAACAAACACTTCTAACTGCTGGCCCCGGGTGCCCCCAAAATTGTCGCAGTTCCCGGTATTACGTCGCGACTCAGGTCGTTAAGTCTACTGGTGAATTCGTGTGCACGGCTTCAGCAAAAAGATGCAGGAGACTCAGCTGGCACCAAATGGAATGGTGAGAATCAAAAGGATGGATACAAATGGTTGGTTAGTTTGAGGTTCAGCGGTTCAGTTTCTGAACCTCAAAAAAGAGACCTGGACATATGTTTATGGGTTTCGACTGCCAGACGTGACTGTTTTTCTACAGATCTGTCCGCTCCACTGCAGTTCCAGGTGACCATGTCAGTTTTTTTTGGCCATAAACCGAGCTCAAATCCAGGTCAAACTTAAGTTGGTCTGACAAAAATATAGATGTTTTTTTGTTTTTTAATGCAACACGCGTCACTCGGTGAGCAAGGTGAACCTCTTGACCAAAGTTGCCAAGAGTGCCGCGCCGGATGCCCGATGTCCGCTGTGTCGACTTCAGGGAGCTCCGGTCTTCCATAGCGTGCGAAATAGGGCTATGGTGAAGTGGTATATCTTGGTGATGACTGAGTATATAAAGGTAGACTTAAGGGCATGTTTGGAAAATTCAACCAACACAAATGGTGATAGAACCAATAACATATGGGTCGAACCGACTGACAAATATGTGAACATTGAACATGGGTTAAATTTGGCTACATTGGACATAAATCGATGTGGGATACCCAGCTAAACATAAACTTAAAGGGTATCTAATATCTAAGATCAACCGTGATTCTAGGATTAGTGGTACCTACCCACCTGTCACGTTCAGAAACTGATGAACAGCACGATGGATTTGTATGATTGAAATGCTGCTACTGAACTGGAAAGTGTTTCTGAAGTAACTGGCTTCTTGGTGCTTTCGTTCCCAGCTTATTGCTTCGCTTTTGCGGTTCCCATTTGTATTTAATACACACCAGATTCACAGGGTCTAGCATGAAACAAATGCAAGAAGCTGTGCAGCATTTCTACCCATCAAACGGGGATGCCCTTGAAATCCTGGAATTTCATGGTAAAGTTGTAGTGAAACAACATGTTTTAACATCGTTCAACATCTTTCAACATGTTTAAATCATAAAATGATTGGAGTGAAGCGCAAGAACTTCCAAGCACTTCAGTTGGACTTGGGCCCTGGGCTCTAAGGCCTTTGCTGCCGGAATTCACCCCACAGGCCCTGGCAGTGACGGCCTATGGCTTTGCAAAGTTGGAAGTGCGTACGGGGCCCCGATGGCGCAGCACCAGATGAGGCCATATGAGGCCCCCCCGGGTAGAAGCTGTTTTTTTCCCCACATCTTTGTGTGTGGGGTTCTTGTTTTTGATGCTGTATCCCGCTCCTCCTCCTCCTCCGCCGCCTCCTCCTCCGATCTCCTCCGCCTCCTCTTGTCACACACAACTTTGTCACACTCTCTTTCACACACAACATTGTCACACACAACTTGCTCACACATAGCTTTGTCACACACAACATTGTCACACACTCTCTTTCACACACTGTGGCACACAAATTTGTCACACACAACTTGCTCACACACAGACACAACTTTGTCACACACTCTCTTTCACACACAACTCTTTCACACACAATTTTTTCACTCGACCTTCGTTTTGCGTGGCAGGCGTGGCGCTTGCTTATACCAACCTTCGTTTTGCGTGGCAGGCGTGGCACTTATGACACTGGGTTGGCCCTGGTGGCGCGCTTGGGCGCCGTTAGTCGCCCGTGCGCGGCACTTTGCGTGGCAGGCGTGGCACTTGGTGACATCGACGTTTCCTTTGCTTGGCACTTGGGGACATGCACGCTGCGAGTGAGTCCATCTCTCTCAAATAAGACTTTGTCACAGACAATTTTGTCACACACAGTCTTTCACACACACACACACATCTCTCTCACATGCAACTTCTCTCTCACACCCATCTCTGTCACATACAACTTTGTCAAACACAATCTTTCACACACAACTTTGTCACACTCAACTCTGCACATACAACTTTTCAAATTATCGATCCTCCACCATCTCCTTTGTCCTTTCTGCTGTCTCAGTGCGCTTCAACCACTTTTTCTGATTATTGGAAGAAGTTGACTTGTGGGGTTATCCAGTCCTTCATTTTTTTTACCCACTATAGTCCGTGAATATCTCCCACGAAACTCAACTTAGCTATCTCGGGGGGCCCCATCTTGGAGTTTTAAGCACCAAAACGAGCTCAGGTGCTTAGATTTGTATGGATTTCTCGGGTTGATCAAGCAGTTTAATAGCTAGGGGGCCACATTTTGCACGTGTTTCTGTCATAGTTGGGGCGAAACATCCTTTGAAATGGTAGTTGATTATTGCTATTAACCAGGTAATTGAAAATCACTCCACATGTTGTAGATTGTAGTGCGTTCCCCCAAAAGGATCCAAAAGGTACTTTGTGTGTAGAAGGAAGAATCAATTTCACTGAAACAAGCCAGTGACCTGGTGCTTTCAGTGTGCATGTTTTGTTTTTGCCTTTAATATTGATAATTACCCCTGCCAAAAAGCGAAACCAACATTGAACGATGTTTGGAAGATTGCTTAGGTCTTTGAAATGACAAATGTGGGGTTCCATCTTAGGTTTCTGACGTTTGTAGTCCTGCAAGAATCGGCAAGATTGTCCAACAACTGCCAGAGGAATCTTTCTTCGATCCAAGGTTCAGAGATTTTGTTCTATTTGCTGGCTGAGCAGATCGTTCAGAAGATCCCGCTCTTCTCTGGTCAGCTGATGGCGGTGGTAGAATTTTAATGTATATACGCATACGTATATATATATAATATATATAATTATATATATATTGAACAGGACTTGCATAAATTGCGACCGGATCTTGAGTTAAGCATGAATATCCTAAGGTCACATTGATTTCCACTCCAGCATGTGAGATACAATCATACATTCTAGTGAATCAGGTTAAATCAGTTTAAACATATAGATTTGTTAGTATACACATGTAACTGGTTGGTGATTTGGATCATTTTTTATTTTTCCATATATTGGGAATAGTAACCCCAACTGACGAACTCATATTTTTCAAGATGGTCAAAACCACCAACCAGGTAATGTATATAGGGAAAAAATAACATCATCCCTCGCAGGTCAAGGCATTGGGATGGTGCTACAGGCCTATGGCAAGCCAGTTGCGCCCAGATTTTAAGCGACGGTCGGAACGTCGGAACGATGGAGCTGTGGCCACCATTTTCCCATTGCTTCATCTTCCACTGGGGAATCCACTGGTTGTTTTCGGGTGTGGTTTAGAAACAAATGGGGGAATTTCTGACTGGTGCTTAGTAGGGAATGGGTGGGAATGGGGGAATGGGATGATTATTACTAGTGATTATGGATCATTTCCTCATTCCCTGCTAAGCACCAGTAAGATTTTTATTGGCAATAAAACACTCGTTCAGGGGAGATTGGTGGGTCTTATCTTGGGAAATCATATTGACACATAGGAGATTGATAAGTCCAGATTTTCCTATTTCGGCGTGCTCCAAATGGTGCCCCATTTCGCGCCACTGTTACAATCATTGGGCCAATCACAATTAATTGCTATGGTAAGATATGTATATTGATAGTCAAAATTTAAGCCCGGGGGAACGCCTCCGACCCCATGATGTTTCTCAATATGTATATATAATGTGGGTAAAACAATCATAAACCACCCATTTGGGAATGGTTCATACCATCTGTTTATGGTAATTTGGGGATGGTTTATTATTGTTTTACCCCCATTATATTAAGTATCTCTTAAATATCTGTTCGAGGGCATATCTCCAATGGCTGGGTGATGTTCAATAGATCATTGCCAAATTACCACTCCGTGATATCCCCTGATCCTATATTTCCATGGGAACTCACCAAATTCTAAATCTTTCGGTTGCTAAAAACTCCAAGGGTTGCCTGAACTGAGACCTCTGGTTCTGAAAAAAATGGTTTGGTCAATGGGGGATAACCAAACATGGCAATATGTTTTACTGGGGAAAAATGGATGAAAATGATGATCAACGATGTTCTTTTTAGGTGGGCCGTTTCTATAACTTCTTCAGATCAACCGAGCGCTCTGACTTGCACCGAAGGTTACACATCGACAATAAGAAACTTGTGCAAACCTGTCTCGCTCCCAGCTGGCCTTGGAACTCGGCGCTTCCAAATGGTAAAAGATTTTCGCCTTGCAGCATGGATATCTATCATTCTTTTGGTGGAGCATTTTTTTTGTTTAATGAGTTCAACTCGTAGAAAAGAAGAGCTGAAAGTACAAAATTCTTGTATTGTCCAGACATCGCCAGCATAGTGTGCCGCTTGAGAAGCGAGGTCGAAAGCATTTGCGCAGCCTTTCAGATGAGCTGACACTTTGGGAGGCTGGTGGTGGACATTTCAGTGGGTCACTGGGCTTGATAATTTGAGGATCTGAGTCATCTGGCTTGAACATGTTTGAAGCATGTTTCTGTGAAAGAAACTGGCTGGTAGTTTAACATATGAGGAATTGCCCAGTTGCAAATGATTTACTTATGAAACTTGGTTACTTTCCATGGCTATGTTAGAGTACGTTAGAGTACCAGCAGGTACTGTAACCATGTACTCCCAGATCGGTTAGTCGCCCCCGTCCAAGATTAGATACCAGAGTTAGGTGAAAAAGTCTAATATTGTCAGTTCGATGATATATTCCCATTAAGACATATTAAAACTCATCAAAACTTTGAACCAGTGATGCATTTGTAGATGAATATATGATCATATGTTGATTATTGTTGATTAAAACATATCATATATTACATATCATATATCACATATCAACATATTATTAATATTAGATGATATATTAAAAACTACACATTTATTTTCGGGACTTCCCCATGTTTGATGACCCCGGGACCCGTTCCGAGAGGTCGATGCCATCGAGGATGGTTTCAAGCAACTCGATGCGTCAAGCGACTCAGAGACGACGTCAAGGGACCTGACATCGTCCGGCATGGCGGCTTTATTGGTTTTATGATATTGGGTTATATATAATTATATATATATAATAATTATATTATAATAATATTATTGTCACATTATTGGCTATAACTTATAACCATATATACTTTATTGGCTATGATTGGTTATACGGCAGTATTTTTCGGTGAACATTTGATGCTTTTTGTCCACATTCTCAGCTCCAGGTTGCGATTGTTGCTGTATACTTGACAAACATGCCCGTGACCATCTGACCTGGAGATGGAAAAATCAAGAAAATCCGAAGATTTTTCTCGGAAAGTTATGTATCAATAAATCAATATCTATCATCTTAGTATCTAACGGGAATAAACACGATCATGAGATATATTTATATATATATAAACAATGATGTTCATTGTGTTTCCCGTTTGTTTACCAACGAGTCTTTGGTATGTTGACGTCGCCGATCGAGGCTCGATAGTTGGACAGAGACGCTGCTGCTGAATCTGCGGCGGCAACTCTCCACGGCCCAGGCCGAGAACTGGACGATCATGTGCTAATGAAAGGGATATAGTAGTCAATAAATATCAATAACATGGGTATCAATAACATGTTATAATGGATATATCCATTAATTAATCCATGTTAACATTATCCATTTGATTTAACATGGGTCTCAATGACTTTCTGGTTGGTGGTTTGGAACATTAATTTTATTTTCCATATATCGGGAATAATAATCCCAACTGACGTTTATATTTTTCAGAGGGGTTGAAACCACCAACCAGACATGTTATAAGACTGGATAATATCAATCTGATATCAATATCATTGGTATCAATAACAGTGGTATCAATAACAATGGTATAAAATTGGGGCATGATAGGGACAACCGTCACTATAATGGTGATATATTTGGATGAATCAAAACGACCTCACTGTGACCAATAAAAATATAAATGCTTGGTGAGCCAAGATTATATCAAACACATATGTGTATATAGCTTTCTTTATGGTCATCTATGTTTGGTTATATGTCATGATATCAAGCAATTATTTAACAATATTGTGAAACTTCCTGTACCTGTGTGATCCTATTTACCAACATGTATGACCCTATAATCATATATGTACATATGATCATATATATATGTATATATTATGTATCATGCCACCCAATTTTCTTGACAACATCATATATGTGTTGAAGCAAAACCTATGTCCACTGTTCAGCCTTTGTCAACACTGATTCACACATTCCAGTTCTTTGAAACCTCTTGGGAACAACCCATTTTGGTGTGATGATGTTCCAAAAACCAAATCGAACTGATTTGAATACATATCGTTTGGGACCACTTGAGCAGGCGTCCTAGCTAGCATGTATCTTTCCTTCGCAACACTGCCTATTTAATGGCCCATTTGGTTTTTAGCATCAGTCACTGTGTATGGCATATCTGCCTAGCTACTTTGAACCCGACAAATGGACATTTGCTGAAATATACCATGGATGATATGTCTGATATGTCTGGCTCTATGGTACATCTAACATCTAGGTCAACCTTCCATGGGCCTTTGTGTATTTTGATTTTTACATTTAAAAGGGGAAATATGATATATATATATACACAGTATACAGTATTCTAACCATTACATTATTTTTCAAAGTATCTACAGTTTTAGCCCTGCTGGTAGTTATTACTAGCTGAAAAGTTCATTTTTCAACTCCTAATCCCATTTTGATTATTGTTAAGGCCCATGAAAAGCTACAAGTATTGTACATGTTTGGAGGTTTCCTAAAATGGGGGTACCCTTAAATCCTTTATTTCAATCGGGATTTTCCATTATAAGCCATCCAGCTATTGGGATCCCCTATTTATGGAACCCCCCTATAATGGGATTATAATGGAATATATACCATCATTTATGGAACATGTACCATCATTTATGGATCATTTACCCTCTCGTAAGTTGATTTTATGGTGATTTAATGGGATTTGATGTTTGAAGTACCATTCATCCCATTAAATCCAATTAAAATCCATTAAATTATTAAATCACCATTAAATGACCATAAACTGATTGCGACCTCGCAACGAAGCCACACCGTGCTGTGCAAAGAACCGCTCGGCAAGAGCGGCGTGGCGTCAAAGATAAAAAGATTGGTGCGACCTCATGCCGCGACGGCGACGGCACTGCAATAATGGCAATGATATAATATTAGATAGATAGAGATAGATAGATATAGATATAGATGGATATAGATAAATATAGATAGATATAGATAGATATAGATAGATATAGATAGATATAGATATATAGATATAGGTAGATAGATAGATAGATAGACAGACAGACAGATAGATATACATAGATAGACAGATAGATAGACAGATAGATGTCTAAATAGATATCTAAATAGATATCTAAATAGGTTCATAGGCAGATAGGCAGACAGGTACACAGGTAGATAGATAGGTAGATAGGTAGTTAGGTAGATAGGTAGATAGGTGGATAGGTAGATAGGTAGATAGGTAGGTAATAGATAGGTAGATAGGTCGATAGGTAGATTCATAGGTAGATTCATAGGTAGATAGATAGATAGATAGATAGATAATCCTATTTACAATACAATATAATACTGCCAATTATAATGTGCATATATTTGTATATTCATATATTTACATTTATTATATTATATCATATTATATGTTTTTTAATATACATTTTATTATTTTATAATATAGTATAATATCATATTATATTATATTGTATTATATGTTATTATACTATATTATGTATATATATATATATATATTATTTTATTATATCATTTTATATTACATTATATACGCAGAACATGTTTTATAATGTTATGAATCCAGTCATGAGATTTTTTGTGGCCGTATTGCAGCCCAGTGAATTATGATCTAATTTAATTTATCCAAATGAATCTGGTTTGGTATGTGTAAATTGTACCGTTCTGACGGCTCCATTGGGGTGTATAGGTGCCAGTGGCGGACGACCAGTGGGCCGAAGAGGATTTATTGCAGCGTTTGGCAAAGGACTCGAAGGACGTGCGGCTGGAAGCCAGAGATTTTTAAGCAAGAAGAAGGAATTTAAAGGAATTGAATGGAATTGTGCTAATTAATGGATCTTTGTTAATTACTGGAATTTAATGGAATATATTGGGATCTTATGTAACAGCAACATGACATTTGGGTGTGTCCGAAGGGTACACCTGAATCTATGGGCCATGTTTGACTGGGAGATGTTTTTTTCAGCATTTCTTGGGGTAGCTGATTTTTGCACAAAGCCACATCAGCAAAGTTGGGGGCAACCCCTTTTTTTTCAACTACGGTCCCCAGGCTCCGTGAATCTCATGGGATGAGAACTGCAGGAGCCGCAAGCTGTGAGAGTGGAAGCGGAGCCAAAGAGCTCGACGTTTGCAGCTAAGAACACCTGAAATCACACCGGGTCAGCAGCAAAACTACAGACTGATTGAACATTATCTGGTTGGTGGTTTGGAACGTGGCTTTTATTTTTCCATATATTGGGAATAATCATCCCAACTGACTTTCATATTTTTCAGAGGGGTTGAAACCACCAACCAGTATTGATTGAACATGATTTATAGACTTAACATAAACATTTGACCAGCAGACATGACATGTACTGGGTTGATGTTTGAAAAAACAATTGCCGGAAATCAGTCGTATCAGTCAACCAATTGAGGGATTGAAACTGCGGAACTTTGATGTTTGGGCCATTCTCCTTGAGTTTGCCATGGTCAAAACGGAGGTCAAAATAGCCATAATGGGAGCAATGGCAGGAGGATAAACTCTGGGGATAATAATGTATAATGTATATAAATATGTATTATATAATTGTATATATATATACAATACACAATATGATATTATTTGCGTTTGTTCGGGTGTATCCAAAGAACACTACTGACATTTGGATACGTTTGGGCTAAAACACATCGTCTTGGTTTTGCTTGTAAATCAAGTGACTAGGTATATCTAGGTTGCCCTTAATAGATATTTCGCCACTTTGTAACAATATGTTGTGACCCCCCAAAACAGTCGGATGGCTCTTCTCTGTCAAAGGTATTTTTGTTCGGTGGAAGGCACCTGGAATACAGCCCTAGAGTCTCCACACATCATGCTTGAAACTGGGAAGGCAATGGATCATTGTGTTTGCTGATTCTGCTGTTCTGATGCAATCCTTCGGGACCTGGGGCTCCTGCAGCTCCTTACCATCGAATTGGCCTTGACATACCATGGGAGATGATTGGATCTCCACAAAATCAGATCATGACCACCAAGTCCTACTACTGCAGTGGGCCGTGCAGTTGATCTCTGAGTTTTAGCTGGGTTCTACTCCAAGATGATTTGATGACATACATACTTAACTTAACCCCTTAAGAACCGAGATCTTCCACATGTTCAAGATTACAAGTCATACAAGTCACCAAAACAAATTAGTAGTCTATTATAATCGATTATCTACAAGCCACCAGTTGAACAGATGTGATTTCTGGATATTTCTGGACATTCTGGGTGCATCTTTGTGGCAACCCCAGGTCAGAGCCTCCACTGGATCTGTGGGAATTATGGTCGGGCCCCCACCAGGGGACCGGGTACGAGGGATATCCGACGCAAACCAACATGGAACTCATTACGAAGCCTGGCCCCAAGAAACAACACATGAGTGTTATAAAATATGGCTTAAGACTTAAGACTGCTTAAGATATCTGAAAATTAGCATTGTTTGCAGCTCAAGCTCAAGCTGACAAAATTATGCAGGTCTTTTCTTTACTTGGCCCGAATTGTCTTAAGCCCAGCTTGCCCTGCTAAACATGCTTACATGTGTTTGCTTCGCCGCCTTTTTCTGCAACTGGTTGCACTGGGGACATACCTGGATCCTCAAGTTAATCGAAAGCAATGATGATCGTAATGATAAAAGCAAACGATACTATAGAAATGTATAGTAATGTCTTTACCCCGAATTGCATCAACCATCCCAAGTTATCACCATTTTTTCAAGGTATAAACAATCCCCAGCACGGGTTTATGGCGGCCCGCAGGTCCAATGCCAAAGTCGCTCCCTCCACAGGTGGGATGTCATGCGGCCACACCACAGGGGTTTGCCTCTGGCACTCATGGTGTCTCAGTTACTTGTGATTTCAGCTTGTGCTTCATGGATGATTCCAGTTTCCAAGTTATATGTATATGTATATGTATATACATATATACATATGTATGTATATATATATATATGTAACATGTATGATTTGCAATGAGTTGCAGTTGAACCACGTATTTGTTTCATGTTCCTGCCATGAAAATGACCAGCGGAGTCCACGGATCATTTCGTTGTCTTCCAGGCATGGAGGCATCGGATGTCGGAGCCCTAGAGCCTTTGACTGGCACATCATTGTCGCCATGATCAATTATTGTGATTATTATGATGTTGATGATCGAAGGAAGTTTAGAAGTCAAACTTCCGACAACATCGACAGATGAAAAGCAGAGATGGGAAGAGTCAGCGAAGAGAAGAGAAGAAGAAAGAAGATCAAAGAAGAGAAAGTCTCAGAAGAAAGAAGATCCAGGTGCCCGAAAAGGTAGGAAAGTCGCGAAACACTGTTTTTCCAATGATTTGGTTGCGGAGGGTCAAAAAGTAGGCTCGCTAAAGCGGTGGGTGCGGAGCCCGCTGGGCAGATGAGAGATGAACAATTGCACGCCGTTGTGGCGCGAAGCACATTTCGAAGTCAAAATGTACAAGACACACCACGTACGGACCACTTTTGGAAGTTGCGTGAAGCACATTTCGAAGTCAAAATGTTCAAAACACCACATGTTTGGATCACTTTTGGAGGTTTAGATGTCCTTTCGCGTGGCAGGCGCAAGGGATTGTGGACCTTGTCAAAAGTGAGCAAAACGTGAGGGTTTTGTAGCATTTCCAAAAACGATGGCAGGCGTGGGACATTTGAAGAGGATCTGCAAAGATGCATTT
>Ga0126342_10010076_pt1 | contig 16909 bp, 18 predicted proteins | sample Cyp1metagenome_FD_92528 | JGI IMG/M metagenome (GOLD analysis project Ga0126342, IMG submission 92528) | Coral microbial communities from Lord Howe Island, Old Settlement Bay, Australia - Cyphastrea 1 metagenome | ecosystem: Host-associated > Invertebrates > Cnidaria > Coral ... | reverse complement strand
TACCAGTGTGCCAATAGGATTTGGTCCCTGGGGTAACTTCCGGTTTGCCTGGGGTAACCCTGTGTGCCATGGGGATGGGGTAACTTCTGGGTGCCTGGGGTAAGAAACGACGTCCGCCCAGTACCACTCCACCAAGAAGTCCTGGTTTCAGATCGCTATTTGACAAAACCCCTGCGGATCCCCCAAGGACGGCCGAGTGCGCCAGGTTCGGTGATAGCGACTTCGAAGGGCTCATGAATTTTGACGAATGGGAGCCAGATGAGGCCGTTAGAGCTGTGATCGGAGCTGTTTTGCTATGTTTTGCTTACCCTCTGGTAAACCAACATAGCTATTGAAAATGGCCATTTATAGTGGATTTTCCCATTAAAAATTGTGATTTTCCATAGCTATGTTAAATTACCACAGGGTAAGTGGTATCTATATTCCCATATATTCCCTAAATGGTGTCCGTGTGGAAGCCTTGGCTGAAACAGTATATACCTGAATGGATCTAAGTCTAAGTCTTTAAGTGTGTATCCAGAGATATTCCTCCCATGAAATGAAAAACTAAGAAACTACTAAGAGATCCCCAACCACATGAAGATAATTCGAATGAGCCACACCTATTGTAAATTAAAGATCTTGGATGGAAAGGTTACCTTGCCATTGGGCCATCATTGAAAAGTTTTTACCCCTCTGAGGTGGGCAAACTTACCATTGATCATGGCAAACTTCCATGGCAAGCCATGTTTGGTTTTGCCCAATGGTCACGTTGCTACCCTTTCGCATGCTTCATAACCAACACTTGGAGGGGCAAGTGCCCTGCATGTTGCCAAGCTGACTGATGGCTACAAAACTAGTCGCTAGGTAATTTATACGAATCTCACTGACAGAATTTGACAGAGAATCGTGGAGGCAGGCCTAAACATGTGTGTCATGCTTCATCATATTTAGCAAAAGTGAGCTCCCACTGTGTGAACCGATAGGGAACCTTCAGGAGCGATACCCCCTAAATTGATGACCATGGAATCAATACCATGTTTAGACGGTCGCACATATGCTTTCACATCAACCTCAAACAACTGTCGGGGTTTCCCCTTTTTTTGAACAAACCCAACAGATGTTGTTGGTTGCTTGCAACTTATATCCCATTACAAATTACTGTATATAATTATTCATGTTAAAATTGTTGCTTTCATACCCACATGTAATCCGGAATCTGTAGATATCCATAGATTATTTTTTGGTGATATATATATATATATATATTAATTATATATATGGTTGGTGGTTTGGAACATTTTTTTTTCCATATACATTGGGAATAATAACCCCAACTGACTTTCATATTTTTCAGAGGGGTAGGTATACCTCCAACCAGATGTATCTCCCATGTCTGTGGATCCCCGTCCCCGTCCCACGTGAAAAAAAAGACAAAACTAAAACCCACGCCAGGCCGAGCAATTCCAGGAAGCCTTCAAGGTGGGACATCGGGACATGATACATTATATATATATAGTATGTGTATATGATATATATATATATATATGGATATAATATATATCTATCCATCATACATCCAGATAATAGATATATAGATAAAATACCTACATATTATATATATATGTATCTAACAAACGTTTCTTTAAACTTTATTTTGAATTTGGACATATACAGAATGTGTGATAGAGTCTGCGTGCTAGAAGTGTAAATTGATATACAGGTGTTTTTTCACAATCACATACATGTCGTGTAGACCACACAAAACATGTGATGGTTTATACATATGACCCGTTGACCGTGGACCCGTTGCCAGGTGGATCAATACGGCCGCGATCTTTGAAGTGCAGCTTGGTTGATTCATGTTTGGGACATTCTGCAGGAAACCATGGGTGGTTCCCCTGCAAAAGCTGCTTAAATATGTGTTATTTTTTCTTGCAGCTTTTCTCTTCAACCATCTTCAAACAATTCTGCAGAATTCTGGCCTGTAATATGGCTGAGAGTGTCGTAAGGTCCAAATCAGGGTCCTGGGACAGATGGTGACTGGGATCCATCGAGTTTGGCCTAAGGTGTTTTGAGAGCCTCTTGTGAGCCAGATGGCCTCTGGTCTGTTTTGGAAGCCTAGCGGCTCGAGAATGTGCCTAGTTTCTTTCTCAGCGGGAGTTGTTGGGAGACTTGCCCCAAACTGCCTGTCTCTCGTCATGAAAGTCGAACTTGAAAGCTGCGAAAGAAATTCTTGGCTTCTCAGGGTTGCACATTTCAAGCCGGGGATTCCAACTTTGGGCCATTATTGGTGTTGTCTGATCTTAGCACAGAGGTGCAACCCTGCTATTGATCATCTATCATTTAAATAGACAAACGCGACGAATCGCTGCGCAGCCATCCTTTGAAGCTGCGGAACTTGTTGCGAGAGACGCACAGTGGTTTCCTCACGAACCGTGCGCCAGGTGGATTGGACATGATTGAAATGAGAAGTTTGCTTTGCTTGACCGCTTGAGAGAGAGAGAGAGAGAGAGCTGCAACGCACAACTTAGACATACTTACTGTAGGTGCTATTCGTGCTTTTTTTGTGTTATTCTTTTGGCATATTTTGGAACATCCGGTGACCAAAAATCAGACTTGCTATTGGAGGCGCCACCTAAAAAGGAGGAAAAAATGGTCTGATCTTAGTTGTGAGGTGCATCGGATGCAAAATTCACAGATCAGAACTATTCAGAACTCATACAATGGATATTCAATGATATTCATAACTGATCTGTCATATCCATCAATATCCATTCACATCCATTCATAACCATTCATATCCGTTAGTATAAATCTGAATACGGTGTCATCCCATTATTATCATTTATTATCTACAGAAAAACGTCTCACAATCCATCAGTTTTATAGCCCGCAAACTTTTGAGATATTTGGTATTCTGTTCCAAACACTGGGAGAACTACCTGACGCATCGTGTCTCTGGTCTCAATCGTCTAATGCGCAGAGCTGACGTTGGTTGTGAGACCATTCTTTTTGAACGTTGGCGTCCGATGATGTCCTATGTCTTGCGTCGTGCTGTGGCGACTATAGACACTATAGACTTATCCAGGAGACAGCCGAGAAAGGATCTGGTGGTCTGATGGGTGGGTGGATGATGAACAACAGTCTGGACATTTCGCCATCCAAAACCAGCGACTGTATGCTAATGTGGTAACAGAAATCATAAACCAGTAGGGGATGATTTCAATCCCACCCATTTATTGGTAACAGTGGGAATAGTTGTTTATTGTTGGGTTTACAACGCTCAGCGAAGCTGGCAAAGCCGATGCCTTTGCCAACCTTGCTGGCTCCAGTTCTTAAAGGAGAAGAATTGATGGATTAGTGGCCACAGACTCGCTCAACAAGGATATGATATGTCGTTTCCATATGTTTCCATGCCTCCCTGAGAATTTCATATAGTTCTATCATGTTCTATCAGATTAGCATCAGATTGCAGCAGCGATCAGAGCCCCGAGAGAATCCATGAGAATCCCATTGCCCAAACGTTTCAAGCGACAAGTTTCGCACGTTCCACACTGCGCTTCCAGCCATGACGGACCAGTCGCAGGCTGCGGCATGTTTGTTGATGTGAGCTATTGTCATAGCCATCCATTTTCTCACTGTACATACCCCATAGGATCCATGTATGCTATATATGGTAACATTTACCATCAATATACCCCCAATGTTAGCATATATACCATACATGGATCCTATGGGTACATGTACATACACTTACTCTCGAAAATTTATGAAATTGGTTGAAGTTGGCAGTCCTCGCATAATTCAGGTACCTGGCTGCAGTACAGTGCCACTTTCTTCCACCTTGTTGCCATGAACATTTTGTGGCAACATATTGGTATGGGTCAAAGTTGGGCCCCAAATGGGACACTGACATCAGTTGACTATATGTTCACTAGACTTAGTTCTACATGTTTTCAGAACTATTTCCTGCAGTTTACGGCCATTTTTACGCCATGTCGAAACGGCTCCATTTTAACGACCAGCTACGCTACGAGTCACGACTCTTACTGTGATCGTCGTATCCTCAGGCTGGTGCGCAGCAGAATGCCAAGGAGCTGGGAATATATGGGAAATGATGGAAAAAAATGCTAGATAGGAGTGATAGGAGTAGGGAAAATTATAGAAATATGATGACATGATATATCTAGACGACATAGACATATAGAAATTGATGATGAGGATTCATGATTATCCTCATTGGCATCATCCACAGCATTCATATGTCCACATTCACATCCAAATGCACCATCATGGTTCATTCTGGATCATCATCTCCCAGTTAATTTCAAAGAAATCTACGGTCATTTCACAGTTTGCTATGGAAATGTACCCTCTGGTTATTTAACATAGCCGTCCATTTATAGATGGTTTACATTGGTTTACCTATTTTCATAGCATGGTGATTTTCCATGGCTGGCCCTGTTAGTCATAACCAGATGGTACCACTTTTCACCGGTAAATCCATGGTGATTTTCCATGGTGATTTTCCATGGCAAGCCCCCGGCCATCATCACCAGGATGTCCCCGAGCTGCCGAAGCCGGAGATGCACATCGTAGACATGAGCAAAGCTGAGGCCTGACACCGTGACAAGCGACTTAGGCGACGAAGTTATAGCGCTGTTTTACCATGGTGAAATGATCATTAAAAGCTCCATAAGTTGGGATTATTTGCCCTATAACTATATGGTTATGTATATATATATATAATATCCACTTAGAAGTGGAACCGCATTTCCAAATAGGTAAATATTACGGCTCGTTGTGGGACTGAACATTGGGGTGTTTTTTTTCTCTTCGGGTAACTCAGTTTTTTTGATCCAGATCAGTGGATTGGATGTTGGTTGATCATGAGGATTCAATACTTGGTTACTCAACCTTTCCCATAATATTCCATAATATAATATACTGAGATTCATGTTGATGATGAAAAATCAATGAGGAGATATATGACTTAGTTACTCAAGTGTTAAACAAAGGATGATTTAGATGTGGATCTATCATAGGATGTGAGTTGATGGTTCGTTCACTATTGCATGGGGGTATACATGATAAAACCAACAAAACTGTGGGATATCATATCAGATATCATGTGAGATATCACATGGGGTTTATTTCGGGGAATGTTCATGCTGATGGCAAACTGATGTGATTGATCCTGACCAACTAATGTGATGTGGCTGTGTCTGACATTGGGATATACTGTATACATATACTCCATGACACTCCGATTTATGATGACCTGATGGCTGTTCAGTGATGGGGAAGGCATGTGGAAATGAGGTTTTACGACCTTTTTCACAAGTAAACCATGGGATCTTGAATGATTTTTTGCGATTTCGGGCTAGCCAATTTTCAGACAAAGCCACCTGATCATTGCGCCTGGAAAGGCTGAAAGCATTGTTTTTTAACTGCGCTGAATATGGATCGCTAAAGGCCATTTTTTGAGCACTAGTCACTGTAAAATGGAGATCTCTACCTTTTCCAACAGTAAGACCTTGATTATACGCAAGCTAACCCAAGCTATAACAGTGGTTGGAGGATCTCTTTTTTCCCATCGTGAGAAGGTGGACTTTGCCATTGAAGTGGCCAAGAAAGGCCGCTCCGACCAGCTGGAGCGTCGGGCTGGGAATGTCATCATCCCAACTGACGAACTAATAGTTTTCGGGGTAGGTCAATCACCAACCAGATGGGATTTCCAGGTTTTTTTTGGGAGGGGGGACTTTACTACCCAATTTGTGTCGGGGATTGATCCAGGATGATGTATGGAATGACAGAGGTGAACACTGCTCAGGTTTCATCATGTTTCTCCACAGTAAGAAATGTTCACACCACATGACGTGTGATGAGAAGTGTTTGATGAGAAGAACTGGATGATGCTGGGGTTCTTGTCGACTATGCCATTGCATCCATTGCACTGGAGGGTTTGAAGATGTTTGAAGCCTTCCTTGTGTTTCTCGAAGAAGCTTACCCTCAGGCATCATCTCGCTCTTCAAAAATGAGCGACGGTCATTTTGCGAGGCGCGGTTCCGTTTTGATTGGTCCATTGCAACGTGGCTACCGATGTCATCGACGGCTAGCCGGCTACCCGCAGCCTCGGAATGACAGGTGGCCCAGTTTATCAAGAAGGAGTTCGACAAGCGCCACTGGCTGAATTAGAGAATGGCATGCTGTAACTTGATGAGACAGGCAAGACTCCAGTTATCTCCAGTTACTGCAGTTGAAGGATTTGAAGGGAACACTTTAGATATATTTTAGATTCAAAGTGATAGGTTGAGACGGTTGAGAGGACCAACGTGAAGTGGTGTGTATTCACGATTTAGGCATTCCAAAGCATCGCCTTTTGTACTTTATCCTTTTCAAAAACGCAAGAGACATGCTCCCAGAAAAAGTTGAAGTCTACAGGACACCTCCATTGTGGGGGTAAAATCTAACGCTTTGGCTTCAACCGTCGACTTTCCTTAAAATCAAGTTATTGACACCAGAATCTTTGGGACACACCCAATTTCAAAGCTAAATTCCGCATGTTTAAAGATCAATGTATAACAAAATATAACAAAGTTTATGTGCCTATTAAATCGCTGCTTGAATGGCAATTTTGGGTGGCTAAATGATGGTTTTAAGATATTATAGGGCTATAGCAACCCCCAAAAAGATGCTGAAAAGCTGGAGACCTCGAAAAATATGAGGGGTTTCCATAGTCATAGGGGTACCCCAATAGCTGGATGGTTTACAAGGAAAAATCCATAAAAATCCTCTTAAAATGGATGATTTAGGGGTACCCGGGTACCCCCATTTATGGAAACCCCCATATGAGGGGATGATCATCGAACTACCTGATAGTTTTTATTCTATCTCTCTGATGACAGGACCTTCCAGGGAGCATGGCACGTCTTCGTGGGAAAACACTTTGGCGCATGGGTGACTTACGAGGCGCGGCACGTTAGCACGTTGCAGCGGCTTGGGGTTTCAGTATTGAAAGCCATGGTGACTTGGGGATCCCCATGGATCCCTTATTTTGGGGAAACCATGGGAAACCCCTAAATGGGGAAACCTTTTTGATTTGCATGTTTGACATTCCAAGAATTCAGTGCTCCGCATTCCCGTGGACCAGTGTCGACTGCTGCCGGAACTCGTCGGATTATCAACCAGCTTGCCAGACCCACAAGCTGGTGTACTTCCACATTGGCCAGGCCGGGCTTTGGCAGTGCTTCAGATTAGGGCAGGGCCGCAAATATGCAGATTCCTATTCATCTATTCAGATCTATTCAGACATGAGCTTTTTTTGTAGTGATTCTTCCCACTGTTTTGATATATATTTTGATAGAGGTGTTGCGTTTCTACAAGTCTTGAGGGACCTCTTTGAATGGCCAGCGAATGGTAGGCAGGATTCATGATCTACAAACACGGCTGAAGCAGTTTGAGACGCAGAATTCATGCGGTTTCACCTTCATAAAGAGCTTGAACATCGAGACTGCAAAAGTCTGCTTGATGGTGTTGCTGCAGGAGTGAGTGTTTACAAGACATTGAAGCCTCGGAGTTTTCTTGGCGATCAAGAGTCTTTCTTGATGAGATACGATGCTGTCAAAGTTTGGATCCTATGATCAAGTGGAACCAATCACTTCGGAAGGTACAACAAAGGTGCTGGGACGGATTCGACCCCAATCTGTCTCACATCATTTCATCCTTTGTTAGGTCCATACTTGATTCACCTGTGCAGTGCATACTCTATTTATTTCATTTTATTTCTAGGTAGAATCGTTCCCACAGATGTCCATCCATTCATCATATCCCAAACCGATTGCCACTAAGCTGGTTCAAAAGCGACAGCTGAAAGCAGTCAGATTCAGATGCAGCCGATGTAGCAAACACTTGTTTAACCTTTGTAAAGACCCAAACTTGTTGAGCCATGAGCTTGCCGCGATCCTGTTCTTTTGTGTCATGTATTGCCACGGAGGTGGCAGATTGGTGCAAGCTTTGATTTACCTAGACCCACTGAGTTGATCAACACATGCTCGACAGAGCCTTCAGGATTGGCGCCTGTAGTATCTTATAATATCTTATATAGTAACCCCAAGTAACCACCCAAAAACATATAGACAACTCATTTACCAGAGGATTTTACTTCTTATACACACTCATTTGAACTTATTTGTCAGCGTTTCCCCCGTGAAATCTCGGGATTTCGTTGGAACCGAAGATGTCGCAGCCATCTGCGAGGCAGTTAGTGATTGAGATTTTTTTAGTGATTCAATGGATTGGTGGAAGAGGAATTTACAAGAGCCCCAAAAAACTATCTGTCCATGTAAATACCTCCAACTTTCCTGCACTGTACATCACTGTACAACTTTCCAATCGAACTATCCAGTGATTCAGTGATTCTTTTTGAATCCTTATGACAATCATATCTTTGACATATTTGCCTCTGATTTGCAGGTCCCTTCACAAGGACATGAAGCAAAGGCTGATCGGAAAACCCCAGATGGCCATATCAGGACAATTCACCAAAGGAAGCCTTGTAAACAGCTGGATGGTTGATAAGGGGAATTATCCCACTACAGATTATTATATACTATCATATACTATCTATATACTATCTATATACTATCTATATACTATCTATATACTATCTATATACTATCTATATACTATCTATATACTATCTATATACTATCTATATTATATCTATATACCATAGCCTTCAGGTTACTGAGTGAATTATTGTAATTTAACCAGATACAGACCTATTCCAATTCCAGATGAAATTCTGTGAGTCTGAATGAGAATCGACGATTCAAGATGCTAGAGCCAGCATAGATTGATGGCCATGGAACGCAGCGTCAATTTGTGGTATCCTGGAGATGTTGGCAGACCCCAAAAATATGCTGTTTGGGGGGTTTACCTGACCTCTTGATACTTGGAGTGTGATAAAACTGGATTACCTGCTCGACAAGCGGCTTATGTGTGGAAGTGGTTTGTAACCGAATGTCATGCCTGAAATAAGGCTTTGAGCATAGGGTGCCCCATTGTATCCCATGTTTTAAACCATCATTTTTCCCAAATTCAGATTGCAGCAAAGAAAGGGACACACTTCCCCCCTCTACGGACTCTGGACAAACTCTTATATCATTTTGCTGATTATATGTTTTGAATGGTTTTAATGTTTTAATTCATATAATTATATATACTTATAGATAATATAAGCAATAATACATATCATATAACTAATCACTGATCATGTATTTGCATGTATTTATTATTATATTATATGATATGTATATTAGTACATATCCCGTTTAAGGCCTTTATCCAACAATGGGCCCCCATCGATTTCATGGGCCAGCCGCCCGAAGGTCCAAGGCCGCTCAAGATGCGCGGCAGGAGTTCTACGACATGGTGCACTTTTCGGATGTGTGCCCTGGAAGCATCCAGGAAAAGACGGGAAAAGTGCTGCTTGGGATGGGGAATTTGATGGGGACACACAATATATATATATATATATATTACAAAATATTATAAAATGTTATATTTGATATATATATTTATTATTATTATTATTTTGTTGTTGTTATTATTATTATTATGTATATTATATATATACATACAAAAAAACACATCTGAAGGGCCTTGCTTCTTTTTGTCTTGCAACTGCTGGTGCGAGTGTTTCATGGTTCGCCCCATAGAGGTCCCAAAGTTGGTCTGATTGAGGCCCATACCCTGCCCTGCAGTGCGCAAGCAATGAGTCGGTTGTCTGAAAATAGGGCACTCCAAAATTGGCTGTTAAATCATCATCTTTCTCCAAACTTGGCTGTTAAATCATCATGTGTCCTGTTAAAACGGTTATTTGGGGTACTCCCAAAAAAACCAGACTCACCGAATGGTAGATGGCATTGATCCAAACCCGAATCGTGGAACCAGCTGCTTTCCTTTACCCCGTTGACCCATGTTGTCTCCCTAAGTTTCCGCGTTAAACCTGCCGCGAGGTTCCTTCTATCCATCATGTTTGGATTCTCCGTGATTGGCAACATGTACCCTCCGCAAACGCGGGCGGCCCCAGCTGGACTAAACATCAACAAAAGGGGGATTTAAGTAGGCAAACAGGTGATGTTTGATGGGTATACCAGGGGGATATAAGTTATATCCCCAACATATGACTTGGCTATGGATACTCCTTATTATTAGTGAAAATGATGAGCAACAGTACTGTAAGGGTTGATCAAGTGGATAACAATCCTCAACATCAATTCATACGTATGTCATATAAACGAATATAATAAGCATTTCTTCGGGAATTGAGCATGTCATTAATCGTATCAACATCCATCAAGAACATCCAACAAAAACATGAATTTTCGTTTCCCATGTTGGGAGTTTATCATCAATGCGATGGTTTCATCAATGCATTTTCCGGGATTAGGGGATTCAGTTTTGGGGATGGATGATGTTTATAAACAATCATCAACATCCATTTTTATTCCATGTTTATTCCATTTTTGCATATGTAACTTGACCCAAGGCACACATGGATGTTTTTTGCTCATGGATTTCCCCCAGCTAAACGGCGAAACAACGCCTCCATTTCGTAGTTCGGGGATTGAGGAGAAGTCAGCTGCTGATTGGCCTGTCCCTGTGCCCTCGGAACGATTCATCTGGTGGAATGAGTTCCCATGATTGTCCTAGTATTCACCTGTATCAACTATTTAAAAAAACTAACATAACTATGGAAAATCACCATGTTTAATGGGAAAATCCACTATTTCGACTGGGCCATGTTCAATAGCAACCTGTTAGTTTACCAGAGGGTAAGCATTTGAAAAACCATGGTTTGGTTGGGGGTTTTAAGCCATGAAAGGCATGGGGATCCAACCATCGTAGTTGAAATCACTCAGACTCAGGCAATATCTCAGTCTATAGTAACTTAGTAACCCCCCAAGAGATAGACTTTTCTGAGACTTGGATGACTTGGACTTTTCTTTTACCACGAATCTGACGCAGGGTAAGTAATAGTTCCATCTTTCTGGGGGGGAATTCGGGTGCGGTACCTTGGTGCTCACATCTTTTCGCAGGTACCTTGGTGCTTTCTTCATCTACTTGTACATCAAGGTGCGAGAAGCAGGACTGAGAAACAGCAGATGCTCCCTCAGATTGTGAAGAAGTGAAGCTGAGAAAATGAATGTGTTTTCTAGAGGGTTTGTCTGAAAACGGGGAACCCTGTTCTATTCGTTGGTTCATCATCATTTTTCCATATTATTTCCATATTAAAGTTGCCATAAATTGATGGTTATTTAGTTATCCATTTTCACACAACCCAAATATTGTATTGTTAGTTATATCCCCGTCGTAACACCATTTTAGCTAGTTTTGATATAATCCACTTTTGTGGATCGAATATTCCGAATGTGGATTCTACATCCTTTGGGGGTCCAACATTTCTGTTGGCGGCTACACTTCCGTTTGTTTGGTTCCATTTACGAATAGATGCCTTCAATCCACATGTGCCACATATTTTTGTACATCATTTCAAATCCATATTTTCTTGTAGCTTGCATCCCATGTATATACCATGATATCCAAAATAAGGATGTATCAAGATACACTATTTTTGGTGAACCCCTTATATCCCGCTATATCCCATCATCATACCAACCCTTAATCCCATCATATTCCCACACAACTCGGACGGTCGAACCCCGCAGGGTAGCTTCGCTGAATGAAATAATGGTGGTGTGTAGCTCATCATTTTCCCTTTGAATTGGTTGGTTTCATTCTTTATTGGTGTACCATTATGTCAATTATATCCCCATAACATTGTCACACCATGTGCTATGTAGCCCAAATCATTTTCTTTGTTCCCAAATATATGTTTTGCGGAAATAAACAGTTGAAGAACCCATGATATGATATCCCATGGTAATAATCACATTCTTGATTCCAATCCCATTTTTTCTATGTTCATTTGTCCCTAGTGTTGGTAATATATCTCTATGACACTTGATTCCTTCCCCTTGTTTCCAAGTTATACGTCCCTATTGAATGAATGTAAAGCGACAATCCCAGTGCCATAAACCATCCCCAAGTCATCACCATTTTTTCTGGGTGCGATTTTAACCATCGCCAAATGGGACTTGTTTATGGCAGCCAGGGTTTCCCACATGATATTCATTATAATACCCCATATAATATGGTCATATGGTAACCCAAATATACCTCTAGTTTATTTTTCCCCCATGTTGGCTTATGTTATATGCTCATTGAACCCCATTTGAATAACCAGATCATGGGTTCTGATGGGTTTCTCTATGATCTCCCTATTCCTTACTTCCCCGACTCCATGAACTGAGTTCGGATTGTCAGGCTGGTGAGCCCCCAAAGAAGAGGCGAAAGGGCAAAAAATCGACCAAGGAGGAGGATGAGGTCGTTGTGGGGTTTGATGCGACCATCAAACCATGATATACGGTTATATTTATGCTGATTTTTGGTTATTTAAGCTTATTTCATGATTATTAAATGGGAGCACATGGGGTTTTTCATGGGGTTAAGCGGGGTTTTTTAGACATCATACATGGGGTTGAACTAATATTTTGGTGATAAAATTGGGAATGATTGGGGCTTCCATGGGGATATAACTCACCAACTAGGAAGGTGACTGAAACCATCCAACCGAGAAAGGCCCTGGAATGATGGGAATTGGATTGGGTATCCCCAGATAGTTTTCTTTATTGATATTTCAGGTTAATTATAATGTATTGTTAATGTATTCAGAAACATGGGTTCGTGTGAAAATGGGGCATACAAAGACATTACAGTTTCATTGGGAGAAATGAGGCTCTATTCAAGACTCTATTCTATTGGATTTGTTTGGGCACCCTGTTTTCAGACAAACCCAATATATGCCAAAATATGGGGGGTCAAAACCAATCATAATTGGATAGTTCATTTGGTTTGTTTGGGGATGCAACTTGGTTTAGGCACATGATGCTTGAATATGACCATCAAAGATATTCACATCGAGTTGATTGAAGCGATTGTTTTTTTTTCCAAACTTTTGGGGCATTTGCCACAGAGATTTTCCATCCAAGCCTCAATGACGTGATGATTTCGGCAACAGAAAGGTGGTTTTTGAGACCGATTTCGACCATGGATTCCCATGGAATCGGAACTTTGGGGATCGGATAACCAAACCCAGAGTGGGATGATCGCCAACAGTCGAACGTAGATAAGATAAATTTGCTGGTCATTTTGCGAGGCTGAAAAGAAAGATGAGAAGAAACCCAAAGAGGAGAAAGAACTGAAAGAAGCAAAGGAGGAAAAGTGAACTGAACGTGTCTCTTGGCTTCACAAGGTTTGAAGTTGGCATTGGCATCTCACTCACTCGCTCGCTCGCTCACTCGAAGCGGATGGATTCATCAATCCAAGCCGACGAATTCACAGGTTCTTTCCTATTTGTCCCAGTGCAAGAGCTCAAGACCAATTCTCCCATCTCATGTTCTTGGCTGAATATGTCCTACTATATCTGCACACAATCCCAATAATTATACCCCGACAGAAATCCAATTACACCCCATATAATTGGCTAGCCAAAATGACTCCCATTTTTTTGACTCTGAACTTTGCTTCTTTCAACTTGAACTTTAAAAAGACCTATATATAGGTATGCATACCGTCCCAACCTCAAAATTAAACACTCCCTACATCTCCCTACCAAAGCGACGCAGGCTTAGGCCCTCGCTTTGGAACGCGACGAAACGCATCACTTCGGAACGCGGTCAAACGCATCGCTTTGGAACGCGCCTGATCATCATGATCTTCATCACCATCCAAGGCCATAAATCATCATCATCATCATCATCATCATCATCAGCATCATCATCATCATCATCATCATCATCAGCATCAGCATCAGCATCAGCATCATCATCATCATCATCATCAGCATCATCATCATCAGCATCATCATCATCATCATCATCATCATCATCATCATCATCATCATCATCAGCATCATCATCATCATCAGCATCATCATCATCATCAGCAGCATCATCATCATCATCATCATCAGCATCATCATCATCATCATCATCATCAGCATCATCATCATCGTGTGCAGTGTAACTAGCTCAAAGATTGCTCCGACAGCGTCCAGGCCAGGGACACAGCACCAGTCAGTATCATTAGACCACTTTCTCCAATGAGCTTTTGGACGTCTCATTTTTGGGCCTACCCAGTTGCCAACGTGCGCCAGCGTGGAGAGACACGACATTGCACCCCAATAGAAAGGATGAGAGCAGCGCAGCTGATGTCAGTTGAATGAAGTATTCACGAACACGGCATTCAATATAAATTAATTAGTATAAATCATTTGCAGCATCACCGCAGCAAGTGGTTCAGAGCACGTAATCAGCATATTTCAAAGCTTGCATCAAGACATTTTGTTCCGTTTTAAATTGATTATGTGCAGACACCTTAACTTTCCTTAATAAGTTGTTATACACATGTCTGAAGGTCTTTTGAAAGGCCAAGTTGAAAGAAGCAAAGTTCAGAGTCAAACAGTTGGGAGTCATTTTTGCTAGCCCCTGTCATCCCTTATATTTCCATATAACCCACATAGCATCCAAGCATATCCCAATGTATCCGCAGAAACCGAATGATATACTGTATCATGGAATCCTCTTATTATATCACATTCTCCCATGAAATCACATCATGAAATCCAGTTATGCCTCCCCGAAATCCCATTGAATCACCATTATTCCCATTTTATCCCATTATGTCCCCAAAAAAATTCAACATACCACCACGAAATCTAATGATGAACCCATCCTATTCTATTTATCACACCCTATTATCTTCCCATAAAATGCCATTATAACACCAGCAAATACCAATAAATCCCATTATGTCCAACAAAATTAAACTATACCCCACTTGTATCACCAGAAAATATCAGTATATCCCTTAATGTCCAACATTTTTTTTGGTATATCCCATTTGTCTCTAGCTAAGGATGCGACAACCTGAATTTCTTGAGTTTCGTCTTGCCGCGCGAGACGTTGAAACCCTTCAGCAGCGGGATGTGACACGAAACCACTCGCCTACTGGGTTCACCTCTGTTGATGTAGCTTGACGAAGGGGGGATGACAACCATTTGATGGGGATTGTTCGTGAACATGGGGGGCCTATCGTCATTTGATGGGGAAATAAATGGGGGAATGGGGGTGGAGTGGGACATCATGGGACATCTAACAAACATTCACAAACTATAATATGATTTATGGTTTGGGTGTGTTTGAAAATGGGAGATTTACCCCCAGAGTTGTTGTTACTTTAATACGGGAGATGATGATAGTCCCCGAGTTTCGGACACACCCATAGAGGTTGGGATGTTCAACCACTCAAGTCTTGGGACTGTCATTTTGACCTACAGGTTTTCCTTCAGGGACCTAGCAATAGGTTTGGAAGCTCAACTGCAGCAATGTAGGTATCAGGTATCAAGTTGTGGTCATGGAAGGGGATGGGACATCTCCCACCATATCTGGAAAGGCGAAACCGCAACGGGATCCCTGTCGGCGTGGCGCCTGTCTCACCATTTCAGCTCGACGGTCGAAGGACCAGATTGCGCTGAAAAATCGTTGGCGGCGACACGTCGTGGAATGATCTGATCCATGGATTTGATTCACAAAGAAACACAGAATTAGGTCACTTTAGATACTTCAGTCACTTTAGTCAAGACCTGTCACACTGTGGGTGCCATCCGGATTTGTCTAAGGCTGGTGTTCCGGTGGCTTTTCCGGTGGCTCAACAGCTCTATTTAGAGAAGAGACGAAGAAGTGCGACTATGATTGCCAACATCAGCGGCTGCTGGGATTTCTGTCGCAGACAGCAACAAAACTGGAGTTGCACACCGATGAAGAGCCAACCCTGCACATGTTCTGGGAAATGATCACCACAAAGCTCTTCGGCATATACAAGCAACACATAACTCTTCCATAGATTGTTCTTTTTGTTCCCATTGACCGTACGTTTGCCTCATGAATTTAGGGGAATTCCAATGAATGCTATCGTTTCAAGGCGCGCTTCCATCCGCAGTTTGTCACAGAAATGTGGTGAGCTGTGCGATCCATGCAGGCGCGAATCACCGGGTTGAACGATTGAGGGTAATGTGGGTAAAACAATGCCATGTCTACCACCCATGACTGGGAATGGTAAGTTTATACCACCAACATCCACCAACCAAAAAATGGTGATGACTTTGGGATGGTTTATGATTGTTTTAGCAACATTTGATATACAGTATATATATATACATACATTGGTATACCTATTGTTAGATGGGTCTAGAAACCAGCAAACACTGGGGTACACCACATTGTAGGAGTGTCAGGAGTTCCAAAAGAACCAGGTGCCTTTCACAAGACAAAATCTAGGAATCTAGGGCCGAGCCCGAGTACTTTAGACTGGATTGTAACATGTTATAAGATGTTACAACACGTTGTAACGTTGCAGTACTTTTGGCTAAACATGCTAATCTCTTAACTGTCAACTAAGGGTTATATCCCACCTGTTTGAGGTTATTGCAACAGTTATGCCCATCAACAACCCAACTGCATTTTGACGTAGGTGATATCCCATCATATCCCCATCATATCCCCATTCAGTGCCAGACAAATTCCATTAAAACCCATAAAGACCTCTTAAACCCATTGAATCCCATCAAAATGCTGGTTGGTGGTTTGGAACATTTTTTATGTTTCCCATCATTTTGTGTTTAGGTATGGGTTCCTACATAACATGTGTAGACCTATATCCGCCTAACGATATGTTTTGGCTCAAGACGGATAAAAGGTGCCCCAGCTGCTTTGAGGGTTCATACATTTGTGCATGGTAG
>Ga0126342_10010075_pt1 | contig 16909 bp, 17 predicted proteins | sample Cyp1metagenome_FD_92528 | JGI IMG/M metagenome (GOLD analysis project Ga0126342, IMG submission 92528) | Coral microbial communities from Lord Howe Island, Old Settlement Bay, Australia - Cyphastrea 1 metagenome | ecosystem: Host-associated > Invertebrates > Cnidaria > Coral ... | reverse complement strand
TATATATGTATATATGTATATATGTATATATGTATATATGTATATATGTATATATGTATATATGTATATATGTATACATGTATTTATGTATATATGTATATATGTTTGTATGTATATATGTATATATTTATTGATTTTAAAACGCAGGTACAAAACATGTATGTATACAAAATGGAAATTTCTAGACAAATTGGAATTAACATCCGGCCGCCAGCCGCCTCTGCCCAGTTTCTTCTCGGAGCATCCCATTGCCCGGAGGGAGCCGCTGGCGGAGATTCTGGCTTCCACAGGAGAAGGTGGGAACTATGGGGAGTTGGCAGCTTGGCAAATGGTGAAATGACTGGGGTGAAATACTGAGTTGACTGGGGATGATGGAATCTTGGATTGGAAGATCAGCTGCCAGAGTGCGCCTTGGCCATCATCCAGGCTAAGTTTAACACAAACAGATTCACAAGAAGCCAACCTGAATAGATCCAATCAATTTCACCAGTCTTTAGGGGCATTCATCGGGGGAAGGTATCAAGCTGAATTGACGATTTCTTAAATGAGGGGCCCTTTAAAATCATTCAAATCATTGGTCCGTAAAACAAGAGACACCAATGGTGACTTAAGGTACCGCAATGACTTGAGATATATTCAACCCCAGATCAAGTAACCCATGGGCTGGGCTGTCAAATTGTGGGTACCATTTCAGTAGCACACTGTGTCTATGGAGGTAGTTGGTAACCCCCTCTAATCAATCCCGGGCTGGTATTATAACACAGTTACTGTATCAACATGTATCAACCATGATTTCCCAAAATTTAGAGATCATTCTCCCATATTTTCATATATTTTCCCAGTAACCATCCCAGGTACGCCTCAGCAGTTTCGTATCCAGGTACGGCTCCACTTAGAAGAGCCCTGGCAGGGCACCAAGGTGCCTCGGTGTGTTGTCGTTAACCACCCAGGATCTTCATCATCCGGAATCTTGACCATCCAGATTCGTAGTCATCCAGGTTCAGGGGGCCACAGAAAAGGGTCTTGATTCATTGTGCTTGATGTCTTGTGCAATCCCTTCCGCCAATCATACCTCCTAATCCAAAACCTGGTGAGCTGTATATATCATATATCATAATGTCAGAATGATGACACAAACATAAACAAACTATGGTTATATAATGATTAAATCCAATTTTTCCACTCGTAAAGCATCATTTTTGACATGGATGTCCGAAAATTGGGATATACCTCAAAATAGCTCTTTCCTTAAGGAAAGATGATATTTTGAGGTACTCTTTTATGTTGGCCAAATATCACCATTTCAGAATGATTAGTGTATATAAACCATGAATTCAACACAGTTCTTGACGATCTATCGACCATTTTTTCATATGTGGTACCTGTTCTCCCATCTTCCCGAAAGGAAGTCATCGCTAAGCAGATCAGACCCACAATCAGCGAGGCCGATTCGCTGCGAAAATGCAGATGCAGTGGTGGGAAAATGAAAGCCCAACAAACACCAGTGGTGCTGCAAAGTTCAATGGATTTTGGTTCGAAAAATCATTTTTGCGTTTTTTTTTCATTACAGTGATTTGTTTCAGGTGAGTGACGGTTTGCTGAAAGAAGTGTCACAGAACATGAACAATATCAGAAGCTGGTTGGTGTTTTCAGCTGGGATTATTTTCAACCCCAACAAAAACGCAGCCCCAAAAACGGGATAATGATTCCAACTACTGTATGTATGTATATTTATAATATATATATATATTATATATATTATATATATTATATATATTATATATATTATATATATATTATATATATATTATATATATATATATTATATTATATATATATATTATATATATATATGTAAATGACGCCCCATCAGATCTCCTCTGCCAAAGCAGGCTTAACATGGTTTTCAACATTCATGTTTTTGCTTGGTTATATTGCAATATTTTTGGTGTTCTCCAGGTGAAGTGTTTCTCCCATCCAAACATGGTCATGGATCAACATTTAGGATCCAGTCCTGGTGAAGATGTGCATGATTTTCATAGGAGGTGAATCCACCCTGAATAGGGAACTGGGAATATGTATGTTTTTACTGGCCCGTTTGCAAAGTGGGTGGACCCTAGTTACATTAGTTATAAACCAACTTAGTAACTTAAGTATCTAGGGGGCCTCATCTTGACAAATCCAAGCAATGGCAGGTTGGCATGTCTGAGCTGCGGCTGACAGAGCATCGTCGCTTCCTTCGAGGCTTCCAAGTGGAGGCACGTGGGGAGTTACGATGGTGGGTCCCAGGGTCCCGCGACCGTATGGAAGGAGGTGTTCTTTTTTTGTAGCAGCCGACAAAACTATACAATCCACTTGTCAGATGAACATAATGATAAATCAAATCACTAATCCTCTGGGGTCACTATTAAAATCAAATGTATGATTGGGTAATTGCAGCCGCAGCTGGGTGCAGTTCTAAACCCAATCCCAGTGCAAGACATTGCCCTGACACATTTCTTTAGACAACAAGAAATGATGACCGGTAACCCCAACATGAACACATCCATTCCTCATCCGGAGAGTTTCTGGGGATCATCACAGAGCTGTGGCCCGCCAAATCATGGGTCTTTGCTTAAACGGTTTGTCGACCCACGCGACTGTGGGTTACAGTAGCTTCTCTGAATCTTTGACATCTTCACCAGATCTTGATTGGAGATACTGAAAGGGAGAAGGTGATACTTCTAATTGCCTCTTGGTGGTTAAAAAAAAAAACTGACATCAAATCCCAAACAGCATCGGATTTTCGCAAAGACCAAGCCCATGGATCGCTCCCCACAGGCTGCTGCCTATGAAAACCTCTCGGCTGAACTGCTGGCAGCGAACTTGACTGTGCCGCGTCACGTGCTGAGCGAGTCGAAGGGAGAGATGGCGAGCTGTTGGGGTTTAAGGTGGGATCAAACAATCCCCGGGGACGAATCAACATCCATGGCAGATCTATGATATAACGTATAGGACAATGTTTCTCTTGATGATGAATGGTCCTTGTCAGTTCTTTCTGGTTTTCACTAGGGGTGGAGGGTGTTGACCCAGGCCCAACTGCAAACCAGAAGTTTAATTCAAACAGGGGGCTATTGTAAATGATCCCAAGTGGGGCGACTACTTGCGGATTGTTTATAATAGTGTATACAGCCCGGCATACCACAATCTACAACACCACATCAACTGCTCACAGGAGTCACAATAGCTGTTGTTGATGTGATTGTGATTTTGCTTGGGCGTTTCTATTTCTTTCATCAAAGTCATTTGTACTATGACACTCCTGGGAGACCAGACGGAATCGGTCACCCACTAGCAGAGTCAGACCACAGTGAGGTCAAGGGTATGGTGTTTTTCCTTCCCTGGTTGGTGCTTTTCCTTCCCTGCGGTTTTCCTTTCCCTGTGTCTTCTATTCCAGGCTTGGTGTTTCTCTTTCCCTGGTGTTTTCCATTCCCTGGGTTGGTGTTTTCTGTTCCCTGTCAGCTTTTGCTTCTTTCCTGTTAGCTTTTGCTTCTTTCCTGTTAACTCTTGCTTGTTTCTTGGTGTGACCGGTGCCCAGAAATCAAAGTGGAAACATATAATTCAGCCCAAAACATGATGGGTTCGGCAGGGGGGATACCAGCAATTCATATTTGTATATGCCAGATACTGCGCGGTCCGCGCCGGGGCGGAAGTCTCGAAAATTTGGGAATGGCTATAGGAAGAAGGTGGCCTATAGGAACGCCTTTTAAAAGCAGAAGCAGTGAAGTGGTGAAGTTGTGAGGTGCATCAACGCCAGGACATGAGAGAATCCATGCACAACTGACTGAATGAATCAATGAATCGATGAACCAATGAATCAGTGAACCCATGAATCAATAAATCAATGACTCAATGAATCAGTGAATCAATGAACCAAGGGTTTCATGAATCAATGAAATTTATGAATGAGCTACCTCTTTGTTGAGCTACTTCTTCACTGATCACTGCATTGCTGCGCGCAGGCGTGCCAATGCGTTTTGTCACACAGCAGTATCGTGCACAATTTGCGGACTTGATCTTCCAAAAGTGCTCCGCGCACCGCATTTTTTTTTACCATTTGGAAAATTTTGGAAGTGCAAATCGAGCTCTCGCTACAGTCCTGTGCGCTGTTTGTCGACAACTTTCCCAGATCGAGGCCCGCACCCGCTGAAACAGAGACCCTTCTTCGGCGATACTAGAAGTCAGATTACCCGACAAACAAACATAGGTGGGTTTCGCGCCCAAATGTGTTTTCATCCGTGAATTCACACACGGTTGACGTGATGAGTGGTGATGTGGTGGTGTGGTGATGTGTTGTGGTGAGTCAACCACCCCCACGTCGGGCGTGCCTCGTGGGCCATCAAAGTGACATGGTTTCTTTAGGGTTGGTTCAGGGTTGTTTCAGGATGTATTGGGGTCTATTAAGGGTTGGTTTTAGGGTTGGTTTAAGGTTTCCGCAGGGTTTTCTCATAGTTTGTTTTAGGGTCTATTTAGGGTTGACTTAGTGTTGGTTTGGGGTTTGTTTAGGCTTGGTTTAGGGTTTTGAAAGGGTTGGTTTAGGGTAATGATGGTTTTCGTCAGGATTTGTTTTAAGGTTGGTTTAGGGTTTATTTAGGGTTGGTTTAGAGTTTATTTAGGCTTGGTTTCACCCAGGATGTTGTTAATACACATCTGTCGAGGGTTCAAAACCGGCTTCCGTTTCGGGAGCATTAGTTTCAAGACCTGCCAGCCTGGGGTAGAATATATATTCCAACAAGGGTTTGGCTCAAGTGTCCGACAAAAAAAAGTTGCTCGCATGGCTGCACTGCCATTTGCGTTGCGGCGTCGTGCTCTCGTGGTTATCAGCCGTAAGGCTGTGGGCTTTGCCGACAACATCTCTGAACCACTTGTGTGCCCCACTCTGTATATTCTGACATCAATTCAACTCTTTGGGATCTAATCGGTTTTGGGAGAGGTGGCCGAAGAGGAAGCAGTCAAAAGACAGCTTACATCCGTGGAGGTTTGCAACAAGGCTTTTTGTCTAACTCTTATCCCTTCATCCTTGACGAGTCCGAGCTTGGTCGAGCGAATTTCCGTAAGCCAGCGATTCAGAAGGAATACGAGGCACAGCATCCATCAGCTGCTTCGCCATCCCAATCAGTAAGACCTCGATTGGAAGAGAATCCCAAAACCTTTAATTTGGCATCCGCGCCCGGAGCTGGTGGCACTTGTCTATTGTGGACACCCACTTCAGAGTTTGTCTTTCGTTCAGTGGATCATTTGGTTTTACGAGGAGTCACAAGGGCATCAAAGTTCTTGTTTATCGATTGGCATCAAGTCTTCAATCGAAGCCGAACAGGCGACGCTCATCTTTTCCGTCGTGCTCCGCGGGAGTGTGTTGATACCGTTGTAAAGACGGTTCAGTTGGGAGAGACTTTGAACAAGTCATTGTTCGTAGCAATTCTTTCTTACGTCGACACAGACCGGAGGGTGAGCGAAGTCATTGAGATCTTGAACGCCACAGATTGCAGTTTCTCATTTGTCTTGATTACAAGGCGAGATCGTGGGAACGAGGGCAAAGCTGGCGTGCTTCGGGATTTCATTCGGCAATTGGATTTGGATAACAAGCAGATTCTTTTGTCGACGATAAAGCTCGGTACCTTGAAGAGTGCAGATTCTTCTCTTTGAACATTCAGACGCTTCACGTGAAACTGAGACGGAAACCATTTGCTCCAGGTCATTGTTCAGTGGGTTACTTTGAGGACTCATTTGAGACCATTGAAGAGTGGTTACGTTCGGATTGAACTGTGTGCAGTGAAAGGAAAAAGGGGTTTAACCCTGGAAGGGTGGGAGAATTTGTGCATTGCCCAGCCAACTGAGCAATGGCGAATCTAAATGAATCGCCGTCAGACTCTAGTGAGGCAAGATCTAGATCGGATAGGGGAGCCAGATAGATAGATGGATGGATGGATGGATGGTAGATAGATAGACAGACTAGATAGATAGATAGATAGATAAATAGATAGATAGATAGATAGATAGATAGATGGGTAGGTAGATAGGTAGGTAGGTAGATAGATAGGTAGATAGGTAGATAGGTAGATAGATAGATAGAAAGGTAGAAAGAAAGATAGATAGATAAATAGAAAAATAGATAGATAGACAGACTAGATAACTAGCTAGATAGAACGAAAGAAAGAAAGATAGATAGATAGAGAAATAGATAGATGGATGGATAGATAGATAGATAGATAGTTAGATAGATAGATAGATAGATAGATAGATAGATAGATTAGATAGATCAATAGATAGATAGAATATATAGATAGGTAGATTCATAGACAGATAGATAGAGAGATAGATAGACAGATAGATAGGTGGGTAGGTAGGTAGGTGAGGAGATAGACATATTAGGTAGGTAGATAGATAGATAGATAGATAGATAGAGAGATAGAGAGATAGAGAGAGAGATAGAGAGATAGATAGGTAGATAGGTAGATAGGTAGACAGGTAGATAGGTAGATAGATAGGTAGAAAGATGGATGGGTAGATATTTAGATAGATAGATAGACAGATAGATAGATAGATAGATAGATAGATCGATGGATAGATAGATCGATAGATTGACAGATAGATTCCAGGGTGACCGGCTCTTTGTTGTTGACTTTCTGTTTTCCTCCGGGTTCCTTGATCCTCCTCCCGGCTTCCGAGGGGTGACTGACTCTCCGTTGCTGGCTCTCTGTCTCCTGTTCCTGGTTTCCTTGTATCCTGTGCTAGTGTTCACCGGTGGCTGACTTTGTCCTGTGGGGTTCCTGACTCGGACGTTTGGGGCGACTGACTCGGGTGACTGACTCTGTCTTTGCCCCACTCCCTGGTTTCTGGCTGACACCAACCGCTTTGGCTGCCAAGTAGATACTGCAGACATGGATGCCCTGCTTCAAACCAAAATTTCCTGTTTCCGATTCAGTCTTGGGCTTTGCGAGAAAAAACTCAGGCTTACTTCATGTAGAGAGGTCGCAAGATGCGACCAATTGGCCTTTGACCATTTTTCTGGAGGACGGGCGGGGTCCCATGACGTTGGGGGTTTAGGAGCTCTTCAGAAGCAGGATCGATAACGGATCGATAACAACCACTATTTTGGTGTCAAAATCTGGGTACGGGTTTTGACCCCTTCGCAACGGCTCTCCTGCCAGGGCCCCAAAGACTCTACATTGGTAGTGTATTACACCTAGAGCTCCAGGAATCGCATTTCCAATCGAATGTTGGTTTTCGGGTCTTTTAGGCACCTGTTCCCACGAGAAAGCAGGCCTTGGATGGCCTTGGAGCATTTAGCAAGGCGATCAGAAGAGATACTGTAAGGGAGCGAAGAGCTGAGGATAGAAAATGTCCGTCCTATTTTGCTCAGATTGTGAGAGACGGTAGATTACATCTTGAACCTTTTTTTTAATGATGCGACCGGGCCCGCTGCGACTGGAAAATCATCCATCCCTTCGCAGCGAACCCGGTGGTTCCTAGCAGGACCTCAGCCTGCGCTTCCCCCGTGGGGCTCGTGGCCAAGTGCGGCGCATGACTTTGGAGGAAACCCATGCGGCTTTGAGGTGCGGCCTTTGCGGTCGCTGATGAGGATGAACATGTTGAAAAATCAAGGGCCAAGCAAGACCTATAGCCATCAATGCGGTTTGGTGCGGTCAGTTGCTGATTTTACATCATGTTGGAGTATTGGTTGAACATGGTTGAACGGTATTGGAAACCCAGATGTGACTGGGAGATTGGTGATTTCAAAGGGTCCAAGGATTTTGACTAAAGCTGTAGACGGTTCATGCCCTTGGATGTCTGGAGAGCCCAACTGAAAAGAGCACACGCTTGGTGCGTGTTGAAACGGCCCAACGAGAAAAATATCATGATTTCAACTCATAATGTTTCATCCTCCAGAAAATGCTAGTAATGTATATATCTATTCTACATTCATGTGCAAAATTTTTTGGATGTCTTACCAATGGTGCTGTCCAGTGGTTTGACTTTTGTCAGGCTGTCCAAGGTCCAAAGTCAGCGGAAGGGTTGGTTTAAGGCAGCACAATACAGGAATATATTTTTTTTTCATGCGGTTTGCTTTAGACTTATACACCCTTAATCCATTTGGACGTTTTATGAACATGGGGGTACATACCTCAAAACAATTGGTTTCCCAGATTCCCTGACAAATTTTGGATGATTTGGGGGTCCGCCACTAGAAATCACTGGTTGACATTCCTGCGACGATCTTTGAGGCCGGACGTGATCCTTTAAATGCCACCCAGCCACCTGACTGGCGTTTCCGGACTCTGGTGGCTTTGCCTTGAGCATTTCCCACAGTGATTCAGTGATTCTATTTTTTTTGAGGAACCGGCAAAGACATTTATATACTTCATTAAATGATTCAGCAAACATAGGGAGCACCAATTCCAACCGCCGCGAGTCTTTGAATTCATTCAGCCTATGCAGCTGTGTGCTTTAGGTGCATGGTGATGCAAAGCCCGAGAACATCCTTTGCACTGCTCCACCTGCCGCTGTGCATTGCGCCGCCCTGGATTTCGGTTGGGTGGGCGAAGGTGCTATTGTATGCTGCCGGGGGGGACTGGAATGATGTTTGAACTGAAAGTTTAACCTGAAAGCACTAAGAAATGGAGCTGGTCTTGTGACATTTACAGGATGGGATGGTTTCAAAGTCAGGCTTTTGCTGAAGAACACACTGAAACATCAGAAACGAAACTCTTGAAATTTGATGAACAAATCCTGCCGCCATAAAGATGAATTCTTCCACAGTCCTTTGTGTCGCAGGCTATGGTGCGTGCGATGTGGCTTATCTCCTGTGGGACCAGATCGCGACCAATGTCGTCGAGGAGAGGGTCGAGGGGCTTCCAATCCGGTCCAATGCACTGCTGACATGTGGGAAGCATCAGTCAACCTGCTGACAGTGACAAAATTGTTCAACACGCTTCAGTTGATGTGTTCAAAAATCAACATATTTGGTCGTTTGGCAGTCCATTCTAAGGAGCTCAAAACGAACAAATATTAGGACATGCCAATGCTCAGAGATCCCTTCTTGGCATCAGGACCTTGTGAATTTCTACTACTCTTTGCTGCAGGAAAGGCTTCCAGCATCCAGTGTCTACAGCCGTGACATTCTGCAGCAGCACTTTGACCTGTGCGTGATGGACTTCATGCGACACTCAGCCAGAGAAGATATATTAATTGGTCACACAGATGTGAAACATCCCATCCTATCTCTATAGCAATTCCGTTCATTTTGACTTTATCCATCCATAGAAACGTGCACTATTCCCTCCTGATGTCCCCAGTTCATGGTGTATTTTGTGTATTTTGGCAGGGGGGAAGAACTTCTCCTGCCATCGAGGATGGCAGCTCGGATTTCAAGGCGGGCGCCACTTCTGGGCCATGTGCCTCGGCTGTCATGGCAGTGAACTGGCATTTGCTGTTGGCTTATGTGCATCCCAGGAATTTATGCCAAGGAACCTCTTATAACACATTTTTATCTTTTTGGGGGGTTCACGGGTTCACATGAGTTTTCATGGAGTATTCTAGGTGGAAAATTAAAGGTGTTATTTCCCAATGGAAAATGATCTTGCAAATCGCATTTTCACCGCATCAAAGCATCAAAACGATGCACACTGCCATTCAACATCTCAAAAAAAGCATCTCTCCTGTTCCTTCTGAGGATGTCAAAAAGTAGCAGGGTGAAAGAATGAACATCTCAGTCCTTGGGGTCGACGCACCATTAAAAAACCGGATGCTTCAGCCCAAGGCCCTGGGCGGTCGAAACGTTGCGTCGAATCCTGAGGGAAAAAATGGAGCTGCAGCTGTTAAAAGCCTGGTGAACACCAAATAACTGGTAAATGGATGCTAATCATCCCCAAGGTGGTATGATAGGTTTTGACCCATACCCATTTAGGTGAGGTTTTTCGCCACTGGATTTCAATGTTGAGCTGTACTGAGTACTGCCTCGCCGCAGTCTACCAAGTCCCTAGCGAGTTGAAAACATCCTGCCTCACCTGGCTCCAAGCTGGAAATGAGGGCCGCGGAGACCATGGTTTGCAAAGAGCAAATGATATCGCCCTCATTCATATGATAGATATGACTTTCCAATACTTTCCACATATATTCACCCAAGGTGGCTCAGGCAATCGGCATGCATCCCATCGATTGGTATGGAAATTATTGCAATTTTATCTTCATACATTAATGGTATATTTTGTATTTTATTTTATCAATGGTATATCAATATACCATGATTTTCTTCCGTCATTGGATCATTGGTATGTCATTTTCTTGTTTTCGATAGCCCACATGGGCCACCGCAAATTTCCAGCCCATTTGGTGGACTCCTGAAACAGCTGCGATCCGTTGCGAAGCCCACAAGATGGCTTCAGAGGCGACCATCTCGCAGGTCAAGGACCATCAAATGGGCAAATCAAGGAGAAAATATGGAGACACAGGGGGATCCCAAGTTTAAGGAGGTATAATTAATTATAGTTATACGGCAATTTATCGATATAATCATCTTGAAGTAGATAAAATATGGCATTCTCACGCATATTACCAATTTAGTGAGTTTTTTTTTACGTTTCCACATTCTATTTAATTGCGCCAGGATGACTAGACATCTATATAGGTTTTCTATGGTTTTCTACATAGACTCCCAGTCAAGCTGGGAGAGAACGGATATTTCAGGATTTGCAGTGAGCCAACTACACATTTCCCGAGTGCACCAGGCGCACTCTGACAGATCCGCTTTTCAGGAGATCCAAAAGGGAAGTGCGGAAGGTCACAAAGAATGGAGAGCGGCGCTCAAGCAATGCGGTCAATTTGCGGAATAGTGCGGAATGTTGTTTTTTCATGTTTTTTCATCTCTACTTGGGAAGGTGAACGGTTCACCTTTACCTTTACCAAGAGTAGGTTGCCCAATATTTATATTATCTCGATGGTTCTTACTTTGTTTCTGTCCCAGTGAGTGATATCCATAGTCAGTGAACACCAGGTTTTTGCCGTCCCAGTGATATCCTGATGGTTCGCAACCTAGGCCTCTGGTGCGATGCCAGGGGCAATGGTGCCAGAAGCCCAAAACCGATATTCTGTACACATTTCCTGCACGAACGGGGATGCTCCTTGCTGTGGGAGTGCTTCTATCGCAGTTCTCTACGGAAAAGCACGAGGAAACTCATCATGGAAAGTATTTCTTTCATGTTTGCTCGTAATATCCCCCCATTTCGGATTGCTGCAGACCAAAGTTCTAATAGTTAAATCCCATACTAGTAAAATCCAAAAATTCTTTTATTGATCGGTGAATGGAGCTGCCGCCAGCATCTATGCAATGCATTTACCTTTCGTGCACTGCTTGGTCCAGTCCAAAATCTTATTGGCAAAGCCCATGTTGATGGGTGAAATCCCAATCTCCCCGCGCCCAAAGTTCCAAAGTCCATCTGTTTGCCTCTGATCACCCACTTTGGCTAAGGTTCGAGACCCCAGCAAACACTCTTTGGAGCCCGGCGCTGAGGGGATATAGGCGGCTCCTATAAAAAGTGAGACCACAATGGATATATAGACCAACAACCAGGTCAAGAGCAAACGTAGTGGTGTTATTATTGGAAAAGAACGTAGTGGTGTCATCATGGACAATACTGGTTATGTACGATACACTATATGATTGATAGGATGTCAATTGTATCAGGGTTTATATCAAAATGGGGTATGCGAATATACCCAAAACAATCCGAACAAGTTATTTTCTTAAATGGGGAACATGATGATAACAGTGGGATTTTTGGGTACACACCATATTTTAGGACAACAGCAGATCATTTTGGTGAAGTACAGCGGCATCACCACGACTTCACCATAGATGATGCAGAGTAACAAGTAAGAGGAGTCTATTCTTTTGTGTGTACCACATGATTCAAAATGATTGAGACTCCTTGGAACAGAAATCTCTTTTTAGCCCAACCGGTTGCAGCCACGACGGCATCATCCAAGGTTCTTAGATGAATTCATTGCACATTACAATGGCGGAGGCCGGCCAGTGCTGCTTAGGATCCAGGCTTCACCGTGATGATTGTAACCTCTGGGAATCCCACTCAATCAATCAATCTTACTGGGCAATACTGGGCACATGCATCCATATCTGATGGTTTCTTTGCTTCTATACCCGATTATCTTGGTTCCATCACCATATTTGTTGTTCAAATCATGTCATATCCCTAATTATTGTTGGTGCTATCTCCAGTTCTTGGTAAAAATCTTCCTGATGGTTTGAATTTTTGTTCCTTACATCCCCATTTTTGCTGGGTATACCCTCTGGTAATTTAACATAGCTACTGGAAATGACCATTTATAGTTGATTTTCCCATTAAAAATGGTGATTTTCCATAGCTATGTTAGTTTACCAGAGGGTACTGGGTATACTGGGTATATCCATCGTTTCTTCCTACGTTTTCGCTCCCCGCGAGGGTCGTTTCTTTGACCTCGCCGTTTGAACCGCACATCAGCACCAGGCCGTTTGGAGGTCAACAAGTTGCCTGAGAGCCATGACCCTGATTTTCTCAGATGTGACAGATGCATGTTTCAGTATTAACAAAATGGCTACATAGATTCAATATGATTCAATGAGAGCCACTTATTTTCATTCAATGAATTTCATTGATTTTCATTGTAGCTGTTTTTTTTCATCCATGCGGCGCTGTAAAATTCTGTAAATTCAAAGCCTCCTTCTTGCCGAGTCTCGGCAAATGTACTTGTGACCACGGTTTGGATAGGAGTTCGCCTTGATTGTTGCTCAGATCTGCCACGCGACTTTTGAACTTTTGAATCCGTTTTTCCGGCCATTGACGTGCCAAGAAGTGGAAGTTCTGGCCGAGCTCATTAAGAATGGCCAACGCCACTTGGAGCGAAATCTGGGAGTTGCTTCATTCCACGCCCCAGGCCCCAGACTGCGACAACGACCCCCCGCTGAGGCAATTCCCACCATTGGCAGCAGGCAGGGTAGACTTCGGTGCCGAATCTTGGTGAAGCCAGAAATAGGTGGTATATATACAATCTGGTTATGACTAACATAGCCATGGAAAATCACCATTTTTAATAGGTAAACCATCTATTTCTATGGGCCATTTCCCATGGCTATGTTAAATAACCAGAGGGTAATATATAATACTGTAAATGGCTGGTAATCCCCAGCAAATATGGTGGTTTTAAGATCTATCCCCATGTTATGAGTTTCTGGTGGTGCCACAGTGTGGATGTTAACCGCTAAGCGGTCCAGGCTTGGAGCCTTTACTGTCAACGCTATGGCCGTGGTGTGTGGGAAGCTGAGCGGTGATCCTCAAAGACCGATATGACCAGTCTGGTATTTGGCACCAGGTTCCAAAGACAAATCTCAACATGTTGCATTTTGGAAATCCAGATTTGTTGAAAATGGCCATAGAAATGGTGGATTTACATGGATTTACCCATTAAAAATAGTGATTTTCCATAGCTATGTTAGTTTACCAGAGGGTGGAACCCCGAAGCCGGTTGGGCCGGATCTAGCATTGATTTCGATGGGAATCTGCTGAGGAACGACCCCTACAAGCACGAGAGCAGTTTCCTGTTCTTCGGCATGGACAACGAATATCCACCTGACACAGGAATCGCCACCGTCACCGGATGATCTTTTTTTTTGAGCGAGTGAAGGTAAGAATTCTTGAGATTCTGAGTTTAGCATAATTGTTTTGAGCCGGACATGTTGTGACATTGTGAGCTGTGACCCTCGACGTTCGAAGTCTTGCAGCAAGTCAAAGTCCCCGCACCGCTGTCCCAAAAGTGTTGAGCTGCGGAGACCCACATCAAGCCAAAAGAATAAACCTCTGAGATGGAGCTACAATTCTTTGGGAACTTGACACATCCATGAACACCTGTGGGTCAAATTATCAACTCATTATCAACTCCAAATGGATGGTTTAAGAATTTCAATACCAACAAACGGATCCATGCCCGACGACTTGTACCCTTGAGGGATCCATCGATCTGAGGCTTGGGTTTCTGGATATGTTGGCGCATCACGCCTGCATGGCTATGTACTCTCCAATGGAGGCAAGCTATGCCTGGCCCTGGCCAGAAACGGGGCCCGAACCTCAAATTCATCGGTGCTTCAACAAGGCGCAGAATTTTATGACCGCAGAGACGTTTTCTTTTTGGGTATGTAATCTTGATACAAACAGTAGGTAGCTCTACGTATGTTTTTCGACCTTCAAAGGCTTTAAGATGCTTTAAGGCTATGGCAGCTATTATTGGCTTTTGGCTTTGACATCTCCATCAATCTTTAACTCACCAAAGCTGTTGGCTCAGCCTTCCGCACGTTTCATGAAGCCATCGGAACAGTGGGGATGTCGCCAACAAACACGAAGAGAGTTCACCAACGAACATGGCGAACAACGCCCCGAATTGGATAGTCTGCCCTCAGAAGGGACCAAACATGACCATCCCATACCAACCCAATCTTTTTGGTCCCCAAACATGTTTTGTTGAATATCAAATCTTCTTTTGACTGTTTTGACCCCACACCTCAACTGATTGAACTTCACGTCTCACACCTGACCTACCCTCACTGCCCTCACTTTGCGGCCCCGCGGCCATGTCGGAGTTCAGCGCCAGAAGTGAGAAGCGTCGGCGAGTGCAGACCTTGCTGCCGGTTTTCCAAGAGTTGGAGGCTGGATATGACTGGATGATCGTCAGAGGATGAAACCCTGGAAGTGTTTGGTTTTAGATGGGGTTAGAAAATGGTTCGAACATGTTAGAGCACGTGGATGCACGTGGATTTCCCATTTTTTGGGTGGCTGATGATTCCCAATGATTCAGGAGTTTTGATGGGTCTTCCGGTCTTCCCTTTTTTTCCCCCAAGAATTCCACTGCTGATGGGCCCCTACCGGTGAAGGCCCCCCAATTGTGGAGGACTTGGCTCATACCGGTGCTCAGCTCTGCAAGAGATCGCGTGATTTGCAACGCGCTGCACCTGTCAACCTGGAGACGGGGGTGGGTGGCGATGAATGGAGGATTTCATCAACAACATGGGTATATCATGGGAATATAATTTAATGGATATATATATATATATAATATATAATATTTATATAACATATTAATATATAATATATTAGTAATATATTAATATAATATATATATATATATATATATATTATGTATATATAATACCTTTCACGTAAGAAAGAATGCCTTGAGGAATGCATCAGCTCTGTTCAACCATTTCTTCCAGAGTTACAGAGTTGAACAGATACTTCAAGTGTGATTCTACCACTATACATAAGACGAACTGGAACACGTTTTTGCCGGCCGTTTCTTTTTTTTGCTATATTGGCAAATCGACAGGATGTTCTGGTGTGAATGATTCATAATGTGACAACATGATACAATCGTATACCCCCTGGTAGACTAACATAACTATGGAAATTGGCCCATTTATAGTTGATCTACCTATTCTAAGTGGTGATTTTCCATAGCTATGGTAGTTTACCAGAGGGGTACAATATGCATCACTAAGCCGATACTCCGCTGGGTCATCATGCAGTTGGACGACCCCATCGGGCAAAGTGGTTTCCCTCGGTCACACGATGAAATGGGTGGTTTTTTTGGGGGTCCGGACTGTTTGGACATGCTCATTCTGCACCATATATAGTTATATATATATACACATAATTTTTGGTGCCTACATTATCTTTCATTCACATCTTTTCATCATTTCTTCTGGCAATACATTCTCATCGTTCGCGTTCTTGTTTGTGAAAAAGAAAGTGGGTTACAGTTAGCTACAACTTACCCAGTGAGTCACCAGCTCAGCAAACTTGCATGGACCCGCAGGAGGAGATCTGTCATTTCGCCTCCCAACTTCGCATGGGTGTTCCTGCGAAGCTGCCGTTGGACGCCAAGAGCCTTCCGCTGGCGCCACTGCCGGCGGGCTTTTGGCTGCCGTTCCCGACCCTGGAGGACCGGGGGGGAGGACTTTGTTGGGGAGATTGTGTGGGATATTCATTATACTTCACTATGGATATCTATGGTTTAGAGATATTTCTAGATAGCTTGGTTCATACTAATACTGCAGACGACATAGTTATATTGATATTTAGATACAACCAGGGAGATTGGTCAACAATTGTCGGAAATTTACTGGGATGGGGTTCTCCCTGTTACTAAACCTCCCCCCCAAAGAATGAACCGCTGCACTCTTCTTTTTAATTGGGGGGTGCCTGGTATTAGGGGTCCCCTGAATAACAGATCAAAAACCTTGATTTATTATTCCTCTTAAATCTATTCATATATCGACCAACACTGGATTTTCGAAGGATTCCCCAATTATTGAAATACATACCACAATTGAAAAAAGAGACATGGGAATGTTGGGACCCTAAGTTAGAACCCCAAAGATATTCTTAGGGTCTGAAACTATTGGGGGACGTTTAGTAGTAGGAGGAAGGGATTGGTCTGGTATTTTTTGGCGCCGCTATGTGCGGGGTATTCGTCCCAGCCTTTGTCGAATTTTTAGAGCTGCTGCGAATAGCACATATTTGGGGTCAATTCTGGATGAAGCAATCATGAACCCTCCATTTGTTTTTGGTTTCTCAATGGCTTGATCCATACTCGCATGTCTGTTGTATCCCCCAAATGGCTCTTGCTTAATTAATTGGCTGTTAATAACCCATTTTTGTGGATGGCAAACCATGTGATAAACCCAATCGTGAGCCCAACTACTTGGTCGGGCGCTCATAGATGGCCGTATGGTTTCGTGCACTTTCATCTCAGTTTTGACACAAATGTATGAATGGTGATATGGCAAATCCTCCACGCTGGCCACTCGAAATGCATGTACAACTTC
>Ga0126342_10010074_pt1 | contig 16910 bp, 18 predicted proteins | sample Cyp1metagenome_FD_92528 | JGI IMG/M metagenome (GOLD analysis project Ga0126342, IMG submission 92528) | Coral microbial communities from Lord Howe Island, Old Settlement Bay, Australia - Cyphastrea 1 metagenome | ecosystem: Host-associated > Invertebrates > Cnidaria > Coral ... | reverse complement strand
ATGCGTATATGTTCCATGGGGCCGGGAGATTATGACAAGGACATGTTATGACAAGGAAATCCCCTAGCACTGGAATGATGGAACCAATGGGTTGCTAGCTCCGCTCTCGGGTATGGCCCTCCGAGCCATACCCTCGTAGGACGAGGGGTTGTCCCTTCGGGACAACCCCTCGTCCTGTGGGTAATTGTACTTGGAAATACTTGGAAATACTTGGAAAGTCTAGAAGTCTGCAACATCAAGTCATCATGATTTTGCTCTCAAAACACAGTGGTTCTTTTTCATCCATGGCAGTGGCATGCAGTGGCCATGGGAAGCGTCCTGACAGCGTACCGCCATCTGCAACGTTACAGACATGAGCTGTGCACCGCCCATTTTCAGAAGCTCGTGGCCCAGCAAAGGCTCCACTGCCATCTCCTGGGAGATTACCACGGAAATGAGGGTAGAGGCTGTAATTATAAATATTACACAATATGTATTATATCTATATTGTATTATATTATCATATTAGATCATATATATATATACATAGTATATATAATTATTATATAATCATATTATGTCATTTGCTATGCACATATATACAATATGCAAGTTAAACTAGTTGCAGCTGATTGCAGCTGCCTGCTCCAAAGGCTGGAGACTTGGAGCCCTTTCAAAAGATTGCAACTTTCGCCAGAATCACCGTCCCTCTAAGCGATCAACGAAACCGCATCCCAATCGATGCAATCCTCACGTGTGAAAATGTGGTGATGTCCGACATCAATACTAGAAACACTTTGCTTCATTTGTCTATCATCTTCAAATATCTTCAAATCAAGTACCATTTTTGTTGTACCCGGAAAGTAACATGTCATGGAAAAATCCACCAACACTATAGTTTAGCCCAAGATAAACCGTGGTTTTCCATGGGTTTTCCTAAGGATCACTGATTTTCCCATGGTTTTCCCATGGTTTTCCCATGGTTTTCCCATGGTTTTCCCGCCTGGAGCACCGTAGTGGCATCCTGCAAGAGCTCCGGGATGCTGAGCTGCGCCAGGCGCTGGGCCACGCTGCGCAGCAGCTGCGGGGCCTTTTTAGTTGGGGCTGTGGCAGGAGGTCACCCCGGTGAAATGGCCATTGTTTATTGGAAAACATGGGAAAACATAGAGAAATATAGGAGAATATGGTGAGACAATGGGAACATATGGTGAAATATGGTGAAAATATGGGGAACATGATGATAAAACCATGAGGATTCTGGGGTAGCCTATTTTCAGACAAAGCCAGAAATCGCCATGAAACTGCAAATTGACATTGTCTTGAACCGAAAGGGAGATGAACATGCGTATATTGCCATATATGAAGAGAGTATGAATGAGTGGTAGATGTGGTAAACCAAGAGTTGAATCATGTTGAATCACTCCGCAAGGCACCAACCACCCCCGCCACTCCTCATCCAAAGGCCCTGCGCTGTTCCTCCAGCACCCTGAGTCCTGAAGGCATCAGGATCAGTTGACAAAGATGAGGAGTGCTACACAAGAAAACGCAGCTGTACATTACCATTCACCATACCACTACTATACTAGTTACATCTAGTTGCTATACATTGTTAATCATTGTTACTATACATCACATCACTTCCAGATTCAAGATGCTCAATTCTTGCACAGCCAGAAGTGCTCTCTGGGTCCTTGCGCAGAACCTGCAAAACTGCCACGACAACCTCCGGTCTGCATGGCTCTGTACCTATCGCCAGAAATCGGGTAAACTGCGGTCCAAGTGGTGCTGCACCACGTTTGAACGAAAGGTTCACAATCTCCAGCGACTCCAGCAGACCGATTTAAAATCGTCATACCCTGGAGAGCCGCTCTCAGCCAAATCAGCCAAGGGTCTGAGAAGCTGCAGCAAACCTGAAGCTCCTCCAATCATGCCTCAGGGCAAATCAGGACCTTTTTTGGCGTTTGGGCCTTATGACTTATGATGTTTTTCTTGGCCTTGAGATGCCTTGAGGAATGTTCTTGGCAGTGTGGCACAAACATGGAATCAACAGAGTAGAGTTGCTCAGTGACACATCGAAAATTGATTAAAATTGACTGGTTGGGAAGTGGATTGGTGGACAATGCTACTAGTATTGAGGTCAAAACTATATACATGCCAGACTTGCCGAAGATCTGACCCACAAGGACAAATTTCTACGTCATGCAAATGCACAATGTACTCACAAGAACTGCTGGCACCTAACACAAACAGGAGTGAGGAAGCCACACAGTGATATACAGCTCAAGGAGCATAGGCAGCCAGGAAATGCCAGAAGCGATTCAAGCCAATCCAGCAATTCAACACAGGCAAGAATACTAAAAACGACAGAACTTGGCGATCACGAAGCTGAAAGAGGTTCTGCTACAACACATACAAAAGGGACATTCAAAAGTGTCTTTTGCTTTTCTGAATATGATGGTACAATATGGTACAGGTATACGATGGTCATCCGATGGTGGGGATGATAGGTCTTATTCGTTGCACCCATCTCTCGATGGCCCCCATCAGCCACGCTGCGGACCAACCAGGTGCAGCAGTTCACATGCTCCGTATGCGATGCATATACCTCAGCAACCGGCGCCACCAACTGCCGCCACTATGGCCACTGTAGGGGGGAAATCTGATAACCAGATCAGAAAGTACCACCAACCACTATAATCAGTCATGCTCCGCATAAAAAAGGCTTTGACATCATCGCAGTGGTGCTCACTGCATGATGTCACCCGCAATAATTCAATAATGGTTAAAAGTTAAAAAGGATTCCGCCCGCATTCCCAGTTGGTATAGTTGGTAAATGTTGGTAATGAACCTGTTTGCCTTAAATTTACGAAGTTAAACGAGCAAGCGGCGACCACTGACTCCTGGAGTGCCTGTAGCCCTCCAACTTCGCGGATCCATCCAGCAACCAAGGGATTCTTGTGCGCCTGGAAGCATTGCGCCACCACATCCATACCATCCATGATTTCTATATGATCTTGTTCTATGTGCGTTTGCAAAGTCTCGACCGCTAAAAAAACATATCAATCAATAGTGTAAATAATTGTAAATCGGTGACTATCACTCGAGATTCCGCTCTCGACTTCACAAATGGCCACATCCCTACACTGACATTCCCACAATGGCAATGACAACAGCAGCCCCGCGCAGCCCCGCGCAGCCCCGTGCACCATCTCATTCAGCGCCCAGGCCGCATCCAGCGCCAGCTCGGGGCTCTGCTTGCTGACCAGCGCCTGTATCAACAGCTTCACGCAGCCCATGACCTGCTCCTGACAAAGCCGCACGGCGTTGCCCACCAACTCAGCCGTGGCCTGGCGGAACTTCGGAGTGATGTGTTCAGTGCATTTCAGTGCTACATAGTGACATAGTGCTGCCAAATCCACCAAGCAAACCAATGTAAATGTCAGCATCTGAAAATTGAGACAAGTGTTCCTCGTGCAAGCTCAGAAATCCGGAGCATGGAGCATTCTGCTATGGCACTGGTTGGGAACCCTATTCCCATGTTGCACCATTGTTGCACCATTGCACCCTGAGCAGAGGCTGACCTGTTGCAGATTCCCATTGTTCATCTGTGGCACCAGCTTCACCAACATCAAGAGCGCTGAGGGGCCTGGCTCCAGTAAAAACTTCATGATGAAATGACATGAAATGACTGTACCACTGCATTGGGACATGAGTTTTTAATCATTGGTGTGAAAGAATTTGAAGGCTGATTATCTGATTCAAGAACTCTGAACCACAACTTTTTCTTGAGTATTCCCAAAATGACCGGGCGCGCCCCACTCGGCCTCCATCCACGGCTGTCTCGGCCCAGCCTGGCGGATAGCAAAACCACATTGGCCACTGGGGTGCCAGTATACCAAAAAAAAAAAACTGTCACTGACCACTGATCCCCCCAAAAAAAAACGAAGAAACCAGATGAATGAGAAGAAACGATAAGAAACGAGGGGAGTTCAAACTTCCCGGGTGAGGCACAGAGCAGCAAGCAGAAATACATAGAAATACTGTAGCTATCTGTAGCTAGTTGCCAAGATAACTGGACCACCTGCAGGCACTGTACCTTGCAACACAACACCAAGGTACAGGACCCACTTAACGGGGGGAGAAGGTTCTGAGTCTGTGAGTTCAATGACGTGCAAACCACTGAGTCTGTGGTACAATTTGCAGGCACATCTATCATGTCCTTTGCACAAAACATGCTCCCCCAAGCGCTGCAGCCCCGCAAACCCGAGTGCCTTGCGTCATCAGTACCGCTCTGTAGTCGTATTCATGGCAAGAGCACAGATTTCTTGCAAACAATAGCTTTAAGAATCCTTGTGTTTGAATGTGCTAGAATGTGCTAGACACAAATCCTGTTCCATGAAATGATTTCATAGAGCGCATGTTTTTCGGCCATGTTCAGTTCATAGATGTTTTGGAGCTGGCGACCATGTGCAAGAGTGAGGGGTCCTTTGCGATCTTCCTACTATGAGCATCATTGAGCGTGGAAAGGTGCAATGGAGAGGATGTTTGGTGTGTCACTTTTGGCTGTATTTGAGACCTGCCTGGGTGCATGGACAGGCTCTGAACTATATTGCATTGCACCTTTGGGTTGGCTGGCCCTGCCTCTCTAACATACATAATATGTATGTATATATATATTATATTATGTGTTTCTCCTTGAGCAATGCAGCAGTCATTGACAAAATGAGCAATGCAGCAACAACAATACCACCATCATGCCTTTTGATCCCCATCCAACACACCAGCTCAGCTCCCTGACTCACGCGCAGCCATCGGGCTAGTGATGGCAAGCCATCCTGATTGGTGTCGGCAGGGCTCCCAGGCTCGGCTTGATCAAGGTGATATCAAGCGGCAAAGACGGATTTTGAGCAGGAAAGCAAGAATGCAATTAATGCAATACTTGTATTGAGATAACGTCTGAAAAGGCTAATACATGTAGAATATGTAGAAAACAAGGATGTTCAAGGTGTACCCTTCGACTTCGATTGTAGCACATCAAAAAGGAGGCTACGTCCTGCCTGTAGCAGGCTTTTCTTAGGAATTGAATGTGGAAAGGAGCGGGTAGAAAAAACGCACTGCCAAAAGTTGTGGCATGCCTCAGGATCATTGGGTCTGAAACACGACGTTGACGTACTTTGACTCCAACCCCTCCACCCCTCCACAAAATGATTCCCAAATTGCCACGGTGCCACGGTGCCACCTCCTCATCATCATCAGCTTCAGCCTGAGATTGGTACAGGCCTGACATCTCGGGACGCCATCTGGGTTGGTCGATATTGGTCGATGGGATCGTCAGGGATCGTCAGGGATCGTCAGGGATGTTGTTTGAAAATCTACGTGATCGTCTCGTTTTTTTGGCGCATCTTTTTATCGCTTCCCATCAACTTGTTGCTCTGCAAACATCATCCCAGTACTGACTTTAAGATCTTCCACGAGTTGTTGAAATTCCAAATTTGGGTTCAAAGGCAGTCTAAGATTTGGGATAATTTGGGATATTTCATAGTACTTATTTTCAAGTTTAAGGTTGGCAAAAGAAGCTGAAACTTCCGTCGACCGCACCATGGCACACTTTGGCCCTGGTGGCAGCGGAGCTCAGCTGCAGATCCTGTTCCTCTTTCGATAGTAATCAATGGGAAATCAAGAAAAAAAATACCCAGTTAATCCCCAAATCTACCCAGTTGATTGATCCTCCATATAGTTTGGCGGTATCATAAATCGAGACATCAATCACCTCCCCCGGCAAAAGAAAGAGTAATATTGTTGGGATTACCATGGTTTACGACATCATTTGATGATAGGTGCCGAATACATCCCCATTGTATTTCTTCCCAAGCATCAAGGGAGAACAAAACATGGTTGTGGGACATTATGGGAGATTGGTGCCCAAACATGATCTGCACGTGTAAGGGCAATTGTTCAACAGTAAAATCAGTAAACAAGGAGTTCAACTGCCCAGCAGCTTTTCAAGCTCCAACTGCAACTTGGCACCATTGAGAGCTGGGTGTACCAGTTCCATGCCTGAAGCGTTATTGACAAGATGGTGGCCTGGCATTGCTTCCAAGAAATCTCCACTGGGTTTGAGCTTGGACAGTGTCCATTGATGTCCATTGTGTCTAGATCTGTCGCAAAACATCGATTCAATGAAACCCTGTGAGACCTCTAGGTGCCACCATGTTATTGGCTTGCTCGTGTGCAACTGAGGCACTCGAGTTACAATAGTTGGAATCTGTTGAGTTTCTGGCAACGTCAACAGTCATTGGCACAATGATTGCCGCAGTTTACGCAGCTCTCATTCTGTGCAGAGAAAGCAATGAAATTGTCTACCTTGTTTCACGTCCACACAGATATGGACGTCTCCTGGATCGGATCTCCGCTGTCCAAAGTATGGACAGGTTGCTGTTTGCTGCCATAGGATTGCTCCAAGAATATGGGAATGGCATTCGTGACCTCTTCAAGTCACACCTATATATATATATACGTATGTATATATATATATATGCTATATATCATACACGCATATTATACTATCCGGTATGAACCAGCCACATACACAGGTGGCTCAGGGTCTCAAACTGAACAGGTTCCATGGATCAAGCGCTGTCGAATTGGGAAGTGTTCAAAATGATTCGCCCCAAAACTTCGGAGGATTTGACAGTGTGAAGCCAATGTGATTCCCAAATGCCAAACTCAACCAATTTCCTCAGATCCTTCGTAATGGTTTCTTTGGAAAATCTTGTGACTTGGGTGGTCAAGGGAGCAGTCCTTTGCTCTGATCCTGATCATGCAAAGCCATGGCCAACACTGAATGAAATTCTGTGCAACGCATCTCTGGGGCCTTGAGCTGCTCGTGAATCAGGTACACTGGTGTTTCTGCACATGACAAATCCATTCGGTCAGCTGGTCAACTGTCTGTTTCTATAGTATGTATGCTATGTTGTCACATGTAAGATATACGCAGGGCATGTCTGTGTGTGTGTTGATGATGTTTTGCTTTGCGGAGCTGATCACGAATTCACGGGGCTCCGCGGAAAGAAATTTGCGGGCGTGGTCGGCTCACCCTTGGACGCCGGGGCACTTTGAGCGCTGCGGGCCTGTGGGGAGCCATCTGCTTCACTACTCCAGGTGGAGACGAATACACCTGGAGCGTGCCAACCTGCCTCAGAGGCGCTAGTGCTTGCGTTCGGAAGCCAAGTTTGCGCTAACACTAGGGGCCATTGGTTCAAGATGATATGACTGTATTGTGTTTAAATATAATTACATATTACTATATATACACACATATGTATATATATATATATTAGTATAATTTATTATAGTTCAAAGTTCAAAAAAATGGATGAGGCACAGTAGTCTGCGTGTCATGTGGCCATATTGTGACAAGTGAAAGGCAACTGTTCAGACATTTCTTTGGTCAACGAATGAGTGGCCAAGGCACAGCGATAAGAAGCTGCCGGTCACGATGGAGGGAGCTGTGCGCCAGTTTCAGAGCTGACCCCTTGTTCTCCACCGCTGCAAGCACCACCTGCCAGCTGTGGATTGAGGCAGCTGGTGGATGAATGCATGAGGAGCACGTCAGGCATGGTACGAATCCCGTGTCGACAATCGCATATACAAAGGCCGGCGTAACTAGCTGCTGATCTATAGAATCGCTAGGAATCTACGGTGCTAGTCTGGTAATGTCTGCTTTGACAAGCGAGGTCCATGCATATGGACTGGGGCCTAGAGGGACACCAACAACAATCTGCAGACTCTGCTATGGGCCTCTCGGTCTTTCTTGAGCTCCTCCGATGCAAATTCCAGCGCAGAACCATCCTGCCAAGGGTGTCGCGGTGCTCTATGAGCTGCCTAAATTCTACGGCTTCAACCCAAAAATTCAGCGTACCACGCCAGGTCCTGTTGAACAGCTGCCATGACCACGCGCCAGTCCTGCGCCAGTGCAGGGATGGGCACGGGCTTTTTGAGTTCAAATGTCTTTTGGGGCCTTACAGGCATCAAGTTTGAACTTCATGTTGCACGAGCTTTGGGATTTGCCTGCCCTGTTCTTGCCGGCCTTGTAAGATTGTTGAAGGTTATATAATGTTATATATTTTTTTCATTCTTTTTCATGCGAGCTGCCTGTCAGCCCGTCGGTACTTCTCGCCTGGTGGAACTGTTCTTCGAGGAATTCCAAGGCTAAACCATTCGCCCTGACCTTAGAAAGGACAAAAAACTGGCTTCAATGCGGGCAAGAAAACAGAACCACAGGGTCGTCAAAAGGATAATCATGTTTGATCTGTTTTGGTGTCTGAAGGACTGAAGGAAAAACATCCCAGCGCTCTTTTCAGATGCAGCACCACAGTGCCCCCCAGTCAAGGCACAGCAGTGAGAGCAATAGCGCGCTCCTTGCTCACTTGAGGCGGCAAATTCAGCAGGACCTGCCACAGCGCCAATTCCATTGAAATTTCATCACCAGTATCTTTTGATTCACACAATGTTCACTCCTGAAGTGAAAAACTGCTCCGTAACTTCCAAACAGGGGCATGCTCAGCAAATACCTTGGGATTGGGTCTCCACATCATGAAGATCATCTGGGGACAGCTCTCAGTCACTTCCCACAGCCTTTGGATTGTGCGCAACTTGCACTTCAACTGTATGGAGAAAATCTGGCAGATCCTCACAGCAATGGAGATATCTTGCCAAGGGCTTCCATTCAGGTTGCAGGGTGAATCAGCGGCATATGGAACACTATAGACTATAGGGTAACGTTTCCGTAGGTTCTTGATGGTTCTTGTAGGCCTGCAGGCGGGATCCATTCAAGGAAGATTCTCTCCGCAGTGAAAATCGTTGAAGTTTGTTTATTTCCGGATTGAATCGACATGAATCAACCATCAGTTCTTATCACATCACTATCACCACGCCCGTTTCCTTTCCAAGCTTGCAGTTCCCAGCCCGAGGTGACCGAGGTCTCCTCAATGTGGAGGTTGTCTTCCACCTTTCCCGGGTTTAGGAGAAAATCATGCAGCTCCTGAGGCGAGCTTCAAGATTCAACTCAATTGACAATATGCCAATCGTTGCAATGCTGTTGTACATCGTTTTAAAGATGAGATCCGATTGCTTTGCTCCCTCAACATGTCCAGAGTCTTCCAGGATTTCTGATTTGTCGGTCACAAAATCAAACCTTTAGAGGCGCCTCTGCAAAATGCTGGCAGTTTGAACCCATCAAGGAGTACGGCTGCCAGCCTTTCAAATGGGATCAAGGGGAGGTGCAAATGCCGGTGTTGCAGGTTGTTGACGACCTGACACCTCTCATTCCCTGCTCCAACTGAGAGCAGCAAAATTGTCTTACCAAGGCATTACGACTCCCAGCAGCACCTCTTGCGAGCGGCCCATCAATCCACTCAAAGAGCCTGGAGTAAACGACCAAGCGTTCAAAGATATGTAGAATCGGAGCGATAGTCACCCATCTCAACAAAAAACACTTCTGTGTGTCTCGACAGTCCACACCTTTTCATGAGCGATCTGCCCTGCTGCAAACTTTGATTTGCCCTTGCTTCAATCTTTTGTCACGAGTGAGTTTGCAAAAAAGATCCAGGCTTAAAACAGGTGCTATCAACAACAGGTTTGAACTGAACCTCAGAAAATGGCTGTGTAAGAAATGCATATATAAACAGCCAATGTTGGTGCCACTGGTAAGATTGCATTCCAGTAGATTCTGATAGATTCTCATAGATTCTGATAGATTCTGATGACGTTTTATGTTCTACTTTATTCATCTTTATTCTGCTTTGTTCTACTTTGTTCTCGAAAAAAAAAAAAGGCTACGTCTACGTGTGCGATGCAGCGCCGGCCTGGCCACAGTGATGCCAGATGCACATTGCCGATGCGACATTGCTGAGCACCTGACGCATCTGTGCGACTGCATTGGTTGCTCGAACAAGGACTCGAATCATCCGCAGTTAATGAACAGTTCAGCAGCTTAACTTCACATTCTCAAATGATCTAAAAAGATCTCAACTGTTTACACGATTGTTTACAAAATTACAAATGTTTAGAATCCTAAAACCAACAGCCATCATTGGGACATCATTTTGTCCACCTGTCCGGGTTTCGAGGCCGAATGAGGGCCGAGAAGTCCTGGCCATAAGCTGGGATGACCCACCACTTTCGGATGGGATGAATTCCACTGGGATGTGCAGCAGTTGTCTGCGCCAGATTTTGTTTTTGCGCAAAATGAAACTCCAGGAATAGCGCAGCCCAAATTGCAGATCTTACATGGCATATATGAACCCACCACGTTGGAAGCATTCGTGGGAAGGGTACCGCTCCAAAATGGGTTCTTTCTTGTACGGCTGGGGTGCTGGGACTTGGAACTCTTACACCTTTTCCATGTTCTGGAAGGCAGCACTTACAATTCATCTCACCAAGTCAAGCCACGAGGATCCCTTTTCTAAAGACATGTGTATATATATATATATTATATATATACATAATATATATATATATACATATGTATATACATAATTATGTATATCACATATCAAAAAAAAACAATGGATGCGGTCTGCATGTCCATCTCTTTAGCACAGCCATTTTTCTCAGCGGCATTCGCCTTCTTTGGGACTCGCCTCAAGTGAAACACTGTGTACATGTTGCCTGGCTGTGGCAAGGGTCCTGCGGTCCTTCTTGGCGATGTCACCCATTAAACACACAAGGCTGCACAAGGCGGACAACACAAGGCTGCCCAGATTCGCGAAGTGTCTGGATTTGGGGAATCTAATGATATCAATGATATCTATACACGGACAATCTGGATGATCTCATTTCATTTAATTGTAGTTTTTGAGTTGGCAAAGGACTTGATATTGGTGCAGTGTACTAAATGTACTAAACATATCTAAACATCACCAAACTGACTCTTCGCAACACATGTTTCAACAAAAGCTAGCTCAAATCGAAAAATGTACATGTGAAGAACAATGCCTCCTTTCGCTTTGACAGGAATGTCAGAGTTCAGAGTCCAGTCTCAAAATCACAGAAGACCTTCATTTTTGCATTGCCTGCTGCTTCAAGGGCTGAATGTGAAAGAACCGCCAAGTGAAGCGTGATCCCCAGAATGCTCAATAGGTCTTCAAAAACTCTTAAGGCACATAAGCAGTCCAATCTCTCGTTTGTATCCTTTCGTGCAACACTGTGAATTACAGACTCAGAGTGTATCAGATAACTAAAAACGGACAAAAGAGGTCCCGCTTTGACTCAATATCTTGTGTTGTTCTCCCAAGTTGACGTTTTGGAGTCGCCTGTGTCCAGACTTGTAGTGCGCATCACCGCAAAGCCGGCTGAATACTCCAAAAGAGGTGCAGCTAGGTCAAAAACAATCGTGATACATGGTGATACATGGTGATACATGGTGATACATGGTGATACATGGTGATACATGGTGATACATGGTGATACATGGTGATACATGGTGATACATGGTGATACATGGTGATACATGGTGATACACTTTTACCTAAAGTTCATGAGAAAACCTGTTTGAAACATATTGTAAAACCGATGGAAATTGTCTACCACCTGCCCAGCTGCCTCGCATCGCCTAGCCGCCCTAGCCGCAGCGCACCACGCACTCAGCAGGCTCAGCCCAGCGATCTGCCAGAACGCAGGCGTCCACCGTCACGGTCACGGGAAAGTGGATGGGTTGCCCCTTCCTTTGTTCAGCCGCAGGTGTGGCCAGATGCTGAGCTCTGACACTGCCATATGAAAGGACCCAAGAAGCAAATCTGCCTTGAGTTTGAAGGTTTCGAATCTTGAGACAAACCCACAAAATCATCCCAGAATCCAAAGAAATGATCTGTTTTAGAGGAGATGACTGCAGAAGATCGTGTGCAAGATCTCCTTGACAGGTTCTCTGTAGAAGCTACTGTGCAAGATCCCTTTGTAAGGCTATTTGTACAAGGTGTCTATAAGAGATTTCCACGCAAGAGCTCTGCAAGAGATCCCACAGCATAAGATGTTTATTCAAGCTGTCTGTGCAAGCTCTCTATACAAGATCTCCTGGCAACATCTCTGTACGAAACCGCTTGCCAAGATCTGTGTTCAAGATCTCTATAAGAGGTCTCTCTTGGCAAGATCTCTTGATGAGATCTCTGTGCAAGCTTTCTAAAAGAGTTCCCTTGGCAAAGTGCCTGCGACAGATCTCTAAGAGTTCTCTGACAAAGAGATCTCTAAAAGAGGTCTCCCGGGCAAGCTCTCTGCGCAAGCTCCCTATAAGAAGTTTCTTGGCAAGATCTCTGTAAGAGACCTCTTGGCAAGATCTCAACAGATCTCTACGCAAGCTCTCTGTACAAGATTTCCATAAGAAGTCTCTTGGCAAGCTCTCTGTACAAGCTCCTTGAAATAGGTCTCTTGGTGAGATCTGTTGAAGAGATTTCTGCACAAGCAGAATCCTCTTGGCAAGATCCCTGTACAAGATCTCTATAAGAGGTCTCTGTACAAGGTCTCTATAAGAGGACTCCCTGGCAAAATCTCTGTGCAAGCTTTCTATAAAAGACCTCCTTGTCAAGATCTCTGCGCAAGATCTCCTAATGGGCACCACGCCACAACGCGAGCAATCTGACATGCCCGAAGTGCCGAGAGGGTTGCACGAGCGATCCCAAAACTCGCACCGCTCTGGCACGCCCAAAGTGCCGAGAGGGTTGCACGAACGATCTCAGAGTTCACACCGCGCCACAACGAGAGCGACCATGCTGTTTGGGGAAAAGAATTCTATCCAGGATGCTTTGTGTCTGAAATGCACACTGCGCTCTTGCCATTGCTTGGCTCCAGCTGCCTAAGCCTTCAAACCTTCCAAGCAGTTCCAAGTAACATGCGGCGCCTGAAATCACAAAAGTTCACTGCCAGGCCACAGGGAGCTATTGCTGTAGGTGACGTATGGATAGCCGTCCTGGCAGTGCTTCCACGTTCTTCTGCGTTGTTTTGCCAACACTGAAATATGCTGAGTACTTGAGTTCCAGGTTGCGGGATATTCAAAAAGAGTGGAAGTTCGCCTCATAAGTCAGGCTTGGAACTAGGCATATTCATCTAAAGATAAACCTTCGTTTCTTGCAGGCTCTACCCTGCTCCAGACCAAGAGTGAAGCGGACTGGAGTGTTCCCAGACATGGCATCCTCGCGACACTTGGCCAGCAGCTTCTCCCCAGCATCATCGCACAGCACCACGTGCCGCTCCCAAACCTCTGCCGCAGCCAGGGGGATGTGGCAACACAGAAACGAGAAAACAAGAGAGTTAATAGATGCTAATAGTACTGAAATGGCACTCTGTGTGTCTGCTTTGTCTAGCTTGGTTTGCAGTTTGCAGTACAAGTATCTGCTGTGAATGACAGGTTGCAAAAAGATGCAAAAAGCAGCAACTTGGGAACCATACAAGGGATGCTCCTAGTGCGTTCCCCAAGAGGATGCACCAGAACATCAACGAGCAACACGAAGGGCCCCACCTGTGGCTGAGCGCCCAGATTGAGGAGTCGGGTCTTCAGCTCCAACTGCCAGTTACTCCGCCTCAAAGATCGGGAGGCAACTTGAAACTATTTGTAACGGTGACATGTTGGTCATCAGTTTGACACGTTTTGAGACGGCGCTGAAACCACGACTGAAGCTGTCAAGCCATAGAATGCTGTAGAATACCATCAACATCTGCGTTTGGAGGTTTTTTTCTTCGGTTTCTCTTGAGTCCATGGCCACTCACGGATCCGGAACTCCCGGTCGCCGTGGGTCAAACACTTTTCCGAACCGAAGTTGGCCTTCGGTTGGGCACCGGATTTTTTGGGGAAACCAGCTCCCAATTATAATAAGTATAGTATGTGTCTGGCAAAAAGTCCATGATTTGAGAAAACGTCACAAAAAGGTAAATTCGAAGAAAAGGTGGGTTGCAACAACCAGCAGCGCTTTGTTGAAGTCTCTCAAACCTCGTTTCTGATGTTACCTGACTATCACTTTCACTGTGATCTGTTTGTCATGATTCTGTTGTGAAAATTTTGGGGTTCCATTTGGATCCTTGTCCTGGTGCGGTTCCAGCGGCTCCATGACGGGTCCCCTCTCCGCACCTTGGGTCTGAGGGTGCCATCCTCCGCCTCCTCAGGTGCTGGAGCATCCAAGAACCTGTATGGCGCAGGTGGGGTATGGCTGAAATGATCAACCACTACTTAATCCATTTGGATTCTTTATCTATGTTGATATATGTTGATACCCCAAAAGTGGATTGGTAAATTACTGAGACTTACTGAGACTTAAAGAATGACCAATTTGCAGGTGCATCGGTGCCCCCTTTTTTTCAGCCAAGCCCACTTGGGTGACGGATGGGCCTGATGAAACCTGAGTTTGAAACAACGGTGGAGTGATGTCACCAGAGGTCCCATTTCTTAATCCACTTCTGCAATGCCCACTCAGGCGACCCAAAGCAACTGGACCTGCCTGAGAATCAGCGCCAAACATCCTCGGTGTTCTATGTTGGGGAGAACTGTAAAGGTTCAATTGTTAGTGGCAATACAACACCAACGTATTTATATATATATCTATCTATCTACATACTGTAATATTTTATACTATATATCATATATAAAATATACATTGAAAATATTATATACATTATATACACTATATATAATATATAAATTAAAAATATATTGTATACATTTTATATATATATACTATATCAAATTTATTAATTACTATATTATATATATAATATATTGAATATATTTTTAATATATCTATGATATCTGATATATATATATATATATATATTAAAAATATTGTGTGTATTATATGTATTATAAAATTAAATACGTCAAATACTATGTTGTAAATGCTGAATATATTGTCAAAAAATATGTGTATTGTATGTATTATATATATATCAAAATACAAACTTTATTAAATATCTATATAATCTAATCTGTATATATATATATTATTAATAGTTTATTTAAAAATATATATATATATTGTATATATTATATGTATTTGTGAGTGATTTAAATTAGATACCATTTATATGATATACCTTGCACATATTCAATATGACAATTAAATATATATATATAACAATAATATTTATAATATCATATATTTAAAAAATACATATATTATATAAAATATATATAATGTAAAAAAAAAATACAATATAGAATGTATATAATATATAGTTTTTTAATGTATTCAATATATAATATAAATATATATATATATATACAATTATATAATTAAAAACATACTATATAATATACATATATATATATATATATATTAAATTTACAATATATATATATATATATATACGTTGTATCATACTTTATTATGATTTATTTTTTATTAATATACACATTTAAAAATACAAATCATATTATACGTATATGTTTATGTACATGTACATGTACAAATACATATACATGTACAGAAACATTTACATATACATATTCATATGTGTAACATATACATGTAACATATACATTTACATTTACATATATTGTACGTACATACATACATATAGATGCGCATACATGTACATATGTATAGACGTAAAAATGATATCATATGAGTAATTTGAGTATGGGACAGTAATCCATTGGATCTCTGGCGTCTCTGGATGTTCATGTTCATGATGCGTGATTGCCGCCAAGGGTCTGCCAGGGAGCATTTTTTCGCTCACCAACTCACCCAACCGCTGCACCCAAAGATCCAAGCGTTCCAAGGTGCCACTGATGCCTCCAGCTCAGGACTCGACTGTGAAATGCGGCACACCAAGGCAACTATGAAATCTATGAATATTATATAATATTGAAGTATGAGGTTTTGATACAGAAAGCAACAAGTAAATGCGGCCAAAGCATGCCAAAGTGACCAATGCGAAGCGCAAAAGGGGCATTTTTGAAGTGTTTGTCATAGCTTGCGCCCAAACACTCCTGGCAGAAGCATGTAGCACTTTCAGAATTGTTAGCTGTCAGCGTCCACTGCTGCTATATGTTTCAAGATGCAGGACAAGCATTGAATCCAAGACAATCCAAGATAATCGAGGATAATCCCAAGTTTGCAAGGACGTGATGCAGCATCTTTGAAGCATGCCTTGAAAATGCCTTGAATCCCATCTACCACATCGGTGTCATCGGTGTCGGGCCCATGTCCTTCACCGGCTCATACAGGTTCTCTCGCAGCTCATAGAGCCGCTTCCAGCAGCTCCAGGTCAATGGCAGCACATCGAAGAGTGCATCCACCTGGCCGCAGGAAATCTCTTGAATTCTCTTAATGCCGTTCCAAAGTTTGAAAAACCAGTGTGAAAATTTTGGGAAAATGTTTGGAAAGTATTTACATTCGTCCGCGCCTGGAGTTCTTTTTTGTCCGTCACCGGGGTCGCTGACTCTGGCAAACGGAGCGCACAGCGTACCTGCTGCAAGCTTGGCAGGAATCTGTGGCTACACAAGGGGTATTGGCAGAACTCCAAAGAGACATGTTACAACAAGTCGTTTCTCTGATTGGAAGGTGTTGTTCCTGTTTCTGCTCTTGGTTTTGTACTTACTTGTTCCTTTTTCTCGTGCTATCCGTTTTTGTTTTTTGGTTTCGTTTGAATCACACACCCCAATCCTTGTCCTAGTCCTAGTCCTCGTCCTGCTGCTACTACTTACTACTTACTACTTACTACTTACTACTTACTACTTACTACTTACTACTTACTACTTACTACTTACTACTTACTACTTACTACTTACTACTTCCTACTTCCTACTTCCTACTTACTACTTACTACTTACTACTTACTACTTACTACTTACTACTTACTACTTACTACTACTACTTACTACTACTACTTACTACTACTACTTACTACTACTTACTACTACTACTACTACCACTACTACTACCACT
>Ga0126342_10010073_pt1 | contig 16911 bp, 13 predicted proteins | sample Cyp1metagenome_FD_92528 | JGI IMG/M metagenome (GOLD analysis project Ga0126342, IMG submission 92528) | Coral microbial communities from Lord Howe Island, Old Settlement Bay, Australia - Cyphastrea 1 metagenome | ecosystem: Host-associated > Invertebrates > Cnidaria > Coral ... | reverse complement strand
TAATTAAAATATAAATATATATTAATAATATATTATTATTAATAAATTAATAAGGAAATATATATATATTAAATTTAATTTTTATAAACATAATTTATATATTGAATTAATTTTAATTTAATATTTCAGAATTTATTGTATTAATTAGAAATTTCGATAAATATATATGTTATTTTTTTAAGGCAATATTTTTTGAGATCTTAAAAAAAAGATATATCTAATTATTATTTTTTTATATAATATATAATATATATGTTTTTTTTTATCTTAAATAAAAGGAATGGATAATCCTACAAATTAATTTTTTCCAATCATGAGCAAGAAATATTGTAGCGGGGAAGGGGAAGCAAAGAAAGCCAAAGGAGGAGGTGGAGGAAAGATGGTGTGTGATAAAATTGTGTGTGTAAAAGATAGTGTGTGTCAAAGATGTGGTGTCAAAAATGGTGTGTGATAAAGTGATGTGTCAAAGATGATCTTTGAAAGATGGTGTGTGACAAAGTGGTGTGACAAAGATGGTGTGTGAAAGATGGTGTCAGAAAGATAGTCTGTGACGGTGGGTGAAAGATGGTGTATCAAAGATGGTGTGTGACAAAATAGTGAGAAAGATGGTGTGTAAAAGTTGGTGTGTGAAACATGGTGTGTGATAAAATGGTGAGAAAGATGGTGTGTAAAAGTTGGTGTGTGACAAAGTGGTGAGAAAGATGGTGTGTAAAAGATGGTGTGTGAAAGATGGTGTGTGACAAAGTGGTGTGAAAGATGATGCGTGAAAAATGGTGTGTGACAAAATTGTGTGTGAAAGATGGTGTGTAAAAAATGGTCTGTGATGTATGTGAAAGATAGTGTGTGTCAAAGATGTTGTGTCAAAGATGGTGTGTGACAAAATGATGCGTGAAAGATGATATGTGAAAAATGGAATGTGACAAAATGGTGTGTCAAAGATGGTGTAAGCCAAAGTGGTATGGTGTGTCAAAGATGCGGTGTGACAAAGTTGTGTGTGAAAGATAATGTGTGAAAGTTGTGTGTGAAAGATAGTGTGTGATAAAGTGGGAAAAAGTGGTGTGTGAAAAAGTGGTTGGTGAAAGATGGTGTGTGACACAGTGGTATGCAAAATTGTGTGTCAAAGATGGTGGGTGACAAAATTGGATGCGAAAAATGGTGTTTCAAAGATCAGCCAGTATTGCACCTTTCCCACGAAAGCCCGTCTGCCACGAACACGCCAGTTCTTCCAGAAGGCTCTATATAGTGGTCCTGCCACACGAAAGCCAGCCGCGGCCCAGCGGCGCCCACGCGCGCACCAGCTCCTCCAGCAGTAATCAGTAGTAGTGGTGGTAGTATTGGTGATTGTAGTGGTAGAAGTAGTAAGTAGAAATAGTAGTAGTAGCAGCAGCAACAACAGCAGCAGAAGTGGTATTAGCAGCAGCAGCAGCAATAATTAATAGTAGTGGTGGTAGTATTGGTGATTGTAGTGGTAGAACTAGTAAGTAGAAGTAGTAGTAGTAGTAGTAGTAGTAATAGTAGTAGTAATAGTAGTAATAATAGTAGTAGCAATAATAATAGCAATAAGAATAAAAGCAGAAGTAGTAGTAGTAGCAATAGCAGCACCAATAATCAGTACTAGTGGTAGTAGCATTGGTGATTGTAGTGGTAGAAGTAGTAAGTAGTAGAAGAAGTAGAAGAAGTAGAAGTAGAAGAAGTAGAAGAAGTAGAAAAAGTAGAAGAAGTAGAAGAAGTAAAAGAAGTAGAAGAAGTAGAAGAAGAAATAGAAGAAGTAGAAGAAGTAGAAGAAGTAGAAGAAATAGAAAAAATAGAAGAAATAGAAGAAATAGAAAAAATAAAAGAAGCAGAGAAGAAGTAGAAGAAGCAGAAAAATAGTAGTAGTAGTACTAATAATAGTAATAATAATAATAAGAATAATAATAATAGTAGTAGTAATAGTAGTAGCAATAGCATTAGCAGTACCAGTAGCCAGTAGTAATGGTGGTACTATTGGTGATTGTAGTGGTAGAACTAGTAAGTAGAAGTAGAAGTAGTAGTAGTAGTAGTAGTAATAGTAGTAATAGTAATAGTAATAGTAATAATAGTAACAGGACTGGTAATAGCAATAATAATAACAATAGTAGTAGGAATAAGAATAGGAATAAGAGTAGTAGCGGCAGTAGCAGCAATAATCAGTAGTAGTGGTGGTAATATTGATGATTGTAGTGGTAGAAGTAGTAGCAATAGTAGTAATATCAGTAGTAGTAGGAGGAGGTGGAATAGTAGTAATAGTAGTAGTAGAATCAAAAATACAATAGAAGATTTAAGACTAAAAATAGAAGTATAGGTACAAATAATTAGGGATCCTGTATAATTGGGTCAATTTGGGTATCGTTTGGATATTATTAAGGCATCGTTATAATATCGCTAAAGCCAATCTCTTTTTTTTGCAGAATCAAATGGGTATATTATTATTTATTTGTAAAATTATTTTTTTCCTTTTCCCGTCCTTTTTTTTTTCCTTTTTTTGTATTATTGTCCTTTCCTTCTCCTTTTTTTATCCTTTTCTTTTCATTTCCTTTTTTATTTTTCTTTTCTTTTCCTTTCTCTTTTTTTTTTTGCCTTTCTCTTTCCTTTTTGTTTCCTCTTCATTTTTTTTTCCTATTTCTGTTTCTGTTCCTATCCTTTTCTTTTCCCTATCTTATTCCTTTCCTTTTCAATCCTAAATCCAAATCTATCACCAATACGAATATTTAATGAAATCAATATTTATATTGTTCATATATTAATTATATAAATAATATATTATTATTTTTTAATATATATATATACAATATTTTAATAATTATATTTTATAATATCAAATTTCCAAATTCATAAATATATTTTATTACCCACATATCCCAATCATCAATAAAACCCACATCCAAAAAAATCAAAAACAAATTATTATTTATTTTTTATTTATTTAATAAATTATTTTTATATATATATTTTTCTTATTAATATTTTATAAATTAATTTTAAATAATATATAATAAAATATATAATAATATTAATAATATATCCAAAATTATAAATTAAAATCATAATATTTAATTATATATAATTAAATTATTTATTATAAAAAATATTTAAAATTAATAAAATTCCAAATAATAAATTAAATTAGATTATTTTATCAAACCGAAATTCTTCCATATCCTCAATAAATCTCTAGGAAATAAGGGGTTAATATAATTTTTATAATTTATGTATAATTTGTAAATTTATTATAATATAATATAATACATAATTTATAATTTCCAATTTTCGTATTATATATATATTTATTGCGAACCCCAAAAATATTCGAATTATTTCCCAATATAACACAACCAATCTTGGCAATTAAAATTCTTTACAAAATTTATTATGTATCTAATAAATTTAAAAATAAAGATTTGATTAGATTAGATTAAAATAAATGTATTTTTTATTATCTATCGATAATTAATTTAAAAAAATATTTGGGATAATCAATGGAAGATAAATTCTCTCAGAGAATTTTGCAGAGTAATATGGGTTCGAGCATATTTGAGTGATTTCCAATGAGGAGTCCATCCAAAATGGGTCAAGTTGACACAGCACTGCTGAACCCAAGTGCTGGTGGTCCAAGAAATCAAGGTGTGGTTTCACACTGATAGCCACCTTCCTGCAATAAATATCCCTAAAGGATTGAGAATAGACCAAATGGCAAAGAATTGAATCCTCTTTAAGGATCTTTGCCACGTACCTACCTCCTAGGCTTGTTCCATTGGCTGCTCCAATTGGAACAGCCGCGTTGCACGTTAAAGGTATGCGGACTGAAGTTTTTCGTTGAAGATACCGTCCTGTCGGCACACGGACCCTGTGCCCAAAAGCGGAAGATTTGTTGTTGTTGGTTTCAAAAAAAGGCTGCACTCAAACTGTTTGTTTAACTGGTCCAAAATTCATCAAAATGGCTAAACTGCAAGCTGTCCTCGTTTTCGTCTGTGATCGACAGTGAGGTCTCTTCCTGGCCAAACAACAGCACAAGTGGATCACATCTTTTTGAGTGCTCTATGGTCGAAACTCTGGGTGTCCAGGATATGCTCATCCCACCCTTGCATTGGATTCTTAGCATAGGCAAATAAGCCTGCCATCACTGGGGCCCAGCTACAAATGGTGACAATAAGTACCAGCTGCCAAACATCTTCTGTGGAGGTCATAAAATCTGGACTCCTTCAACTCCTCTCTTGGACCTTGAAGTCCTGAGTCTGGAAATCAACTTCTCGGGAACCTGCAGCCTTGACCCAATCACAAATATATTTAATGTACCTAAATTCATTTCATAATGCATATATATATATATATACATATTATATTACATTATATATCATATATATTATATATTACGTGTTATATATTATATATTATATATCATATATCATATATATATATATATTATATCATATATCATATATCATATATTATTTTTATATATACATATCACTTGTCACTCCGAAGGTTAGCCACCAGGTCGCCCATTTTTCAGTGACAGCCTCTATGATTTCCATGATCTCCCTTGGGGAATCCTCCTGGGTCGAGCTCGTGTACCCATAAACATGGCCATGTCATGGTGACAATATGGTGACAAGATGTGAAAAATGATGATTAAAGAACCATGGGATTTGAGGGTACCCTGTTTTCAAACAAACTTGATCGTTTTTGCTTGTATGTGAATGTTGTATACACAAAAAATGCCCTCTGGTCTTGACACATTGACGGCCAATGAACAAAAAAAATCACTTGTTCACGGTATTAGCCGACTTTATGATGAAGAATGAAGCTTCCAAGCGTTAGATTTACTGGAGGCACTGGTTAGTGCTTTCAACCCATGCCGAACATATCAATCAAAAAGTTGATTATGATCCCAGTTAGGATGGAAAAGAATAGTGTCGATATAGATGTGCAATGATGTACACTATATATGTATGCATATTGGCATGAGTACAACAAGCTTAAAGCTGGACATGTACAGAATCTACATTGTTTTGACTAATATCCATCTAAATATAAATATATGATGCTGTGGGTGAAGTGTACCATGGGTTGGCATTTTCAAGAAATTGTGCTAACAACGGACTCAAAATAGAAAAAATCACAACAAAGTCACATTAGAATGGTACCCCTCCCCTATAAGTAGATGGGAAAAATTATGGATGGTGGGATTCTATGGGAAACCAGTCAACAATCAAATGGTTTCAGTGTGGGTTCACGTTGAATCCGAGCCGTCTTGGCCACATAGGCATGGCGTTATCCAAGAATGGGGTACGCTCAAAGCCGGCGGTTTATCATTAATCTCCCATCGAACTGCCATTTTGGGGTATAGACAGTAATATGTATATAAATTATATAACACATATACTTATATATATATATATATATTTATTTATGTACGGTTATATATATATGTACACAAAGTTACAAATGCAGTCGCATACATATATATATATGTATAGTTCCAATATAGCTATATTTATAGTTACATATATATATATATATAGTTATATACGCAGTTATATATATATATATTATCTATATATATACATTATCTAAATATATATATATAGTTACATTTGTTATATATATATACATACACTATCTATATATGTTTAACATACAGTTATATATACACTATATACAGAAAAAAAAAACAAAGATTTATAATGGTTAATATATACACACTGATGTTTATGTAGTTTTACTATATATATATCCACATTTTGCTAAAGTAATTACACGAAATCATAATGGTTCATAGATGTTCATAGATACATGTCACAATGTACATTTCATATTATACTCACTTTCTGGACAAAGCCACATTTTGGCAGATTCCACCTTTCCCAGGTTGATCTCACCGCGCCTCGCCGCTAATCTTCTGGTACAAGGACTTAAGTGACCCGCTGTTGATACGCCAAGCCACCTGGCGATCCAAATCCGATCCTAACTGGATCCAAACAGCATCAGCTTGGAATCCAGTAAACTAACATGACTGGGCCGGAAATCCTTAACTTCTCTCTCTCAGGTTTTGTTGGATTCGATATCCGAATTTCTGGCGGCCTTGGGGACGGATACCTTAATAAAATGATATGTGATGCATCTTGACCATCTTGATGCAAATGTCTTGACTGGTCCAGATAGCATGCATCCATTGAAGTCAATTGGATCGATCCATCTCACAGTGCAGAGTGGACACCGGTCTACTTCAAATCACGGCCGGACTGCACGAGCCGATGTCACCTGAAGTTGAACCCATCCAATTACTTAACCACTTGACTGGACCAGCGGGCCAACCTTAGATGCTTCATCAAATAACTTCAGCTGCAATGGGATCTTCGACTAAAATCATATCTTCCAACAAAACAAATCATGGCAAAAACATGCAAAAACAGTATTAAAAAACAGCACAGTAACATATTAATACATATTATACCAAACAAGGAATCCAGCAACAATTTACCAGCAGAATGTCGCTGCCTGTTTGGCACGAAGGTCCAAGTCTTCTTGGGTGGAGGAATAGTTCCTCGCCAGGTCACAGGATGTTGGACCTTTTTTGACATCGAAAAAATCAAGGAGTGGTGTCTGAATGATGAACGGAACAGAAATAGCGTGTTGGTTGTTTCGAAGATTTTTTTGGGATTTTCCATTTTGACGGTGACCAAATAAGCTACTATTTCTTGGGGGATGGGGTGAAAGGACCAACTAGGGAAACTTTGTAGAAATTCAGCTGATTACCGAGAAAAATAACGGTGTTTTGCAAAAAGTCCTTCAAACCAACCCTATGGTTTGGATTAGCGGAGCTGAGAAGCAGTAGGTCATACTGTCCCCCGCACGTGACAACTAGCTGCTGTCTAAGGGAACAGTTCAGTGGGCAGCCGTTAATTCTCGTGTTTGTACGCAGTTGGTGATCGAAATTTTGCAAGGAAAATCACTTGCAATTGGTCTTCTTTGATTCCTTTGTTGTCATCTTGTCATCCTACCAAAGGGGCAGATTGCGAGGAATGTTCTACGGACTGGCCCAGGGCCATCAAAGAATGTTGCCTTAGAAGGTCAACAAAATCTGGGGATTCTTTACATTCACTCACTCCATAGTTTGATGATTCTTGGCCGCATAAACTGCTTTTGGTACCCAACCACACCAAATAGCTCTCACCCATGGAAGCCCTGATTCTATATATATATGGGCCCCAAAAACATGGACAAATCAGTTTCCATCGAGTTGCTGAGGTGAAAACACCACCGCAATCTCCTGGAAGACTGCCTCAACATGCAGTTTTAGACCACGGAAGAGACTTAACATGGGAGGACCTTGTAAAGGTGCCATTTTGAAAAGAACATTTGGGAAACTGATGATAAAGCATTGACCCCACTTGGGTTCTTGGATTCAGAAGGATCACATCCAAATGGTTGAGAAGCAGGATCCTGGGATTTTTTCAGTCTTGATATGGCCATGGCTACACATAAGTTACATAAGGCCACCTGTCGAGCATGTGAAGTTCTCTACATTGCTCCGAGGGCAGAAAAAAACAATACACAGGAGCCCCTTGAACTACGTTATATACTGGGTTTTTATATGTTTTTATATATAAACCGCAACTATATATGTAGTACTATTGGGTTCTACATACCATTAAAACCAACTGGCCCCACAGGTTGCACCCCTTGGAGCTACTGGCCTTGATCGCTTTGATGTAGACCCTGCAGCTGGTCTTCGATGGGGCTTTTTGGTGGTGATAAAGCTAAGAAATACATCAATGTACGTATATATATATCATATAATATATGCATATATACATAAATATATATATATATATCATATATATATATTATAATTATATATATATGGTGATATTGTAAATACATGATGCGCATATGACATATTTATGACAGATGTTACAGTATATTATACATGTGCGTATCATCATCCCATTTTGATGGATGCAACAATAAGAAAATTGAACAATGAAACCACCCGATCAGTGTGTGGTGTTACAAGCTACATGAAAACACTTTGAGTCTGTATATCAGTCGAAGCATCTGAGCAGGAACATTCAAGAATGGACCACTGCTTCGTGTCAATCCATCCAAGAACCGCAGGAAATAGCTGTCAGTTGGGATAACAATCCCCTCCTTGACTTTGGAAACTGATACTGTAGCCCAGGAAACCACGAACCAGAAGAAACCACTTCTCCAATGGAATCATCTCAACCAGCAAACACAAGTTCAAGTCCATGGGTGGTCAAGGTTGGGATTCCCAGGAATCTGTGATTCCCCACGTCCCCAAATTGGGCAACAGCGCAAAAGCAACATGTTCTATGACATCCTCATAGTTACTTTAAATTACTAATACACCCATAGAATCAATAGTAGAACAGATTTCCAATGATTCTGTTACATATGTGTCTATATGTATCATCTGTATATATAATATACAAATAGACTACGTATATATATATATATGGATTGTATTAGTATGTAGGATGGATTTCCATAGAATCTGCTTGATATGCGACGGCCGCCATGGATCCGCAGGTCCAAGCTCTCCAGCTGCGGCATGGACTCCACCTCCTCGGCTCAGCCAAGAATCCCCATGGAGTGGATCATGTTCATGGAAAAATCCTGGAAAATCATGGAAAATCATGGGACATCTTGGGAAATCAATGGAAAAATGCTGGAAAATCACTGGAAATCATGGGAAATCAATGGAAAAATCCTGGAAAATCACTGGAAATCATGGGAAATCATTGGAACATCACCGGGAAAATTTTAAAACATCATTGGAAAATCACTGGACAATCATGGAACATCAATGGAACATCAATGGAACATCAATGGAACATCAATGGAACATCAATGGAACATCAATGGAACATCAATAAAAATCAATGGACAATCAATAACAAATCATGGAAACTCATGGAAAATCATGATAATCACTTCATGAATCATCCATTGTAAGGCCATGGAAAATAAATGAAAATAATGGACATGTCAATGACAGCCAGCAAGCAACTCCATTTCTGAAAGTGAGACAGCCAGAGTCCGAACATGGAAACTTCAACAAGAATGTGTAATGATTCATGATAAACAAGGATTGGTGAGTGCATGGAGAGAATGTAGAATTTCAACTCATGATTGGCAAGATTGAATTCACGATTAAAACCCGCCCATGGAAACACATCCTCTTGGTTGGCGATATCCCTGTGTTTGCTCATTAGTGACTATATAGTGTCTAAAAAAACACGAGGTTTTGAAACCAACTCATCAGTTGTTTGTTTGTTTGCCCAGCAATAGCAGCAGAAAGATCCAAACCCTAGTGCAACACCTCAGGTGGATCAGTCCCCAGGCCTCGTAGTAGGAGGGGGAGGGGAAGCGAAAACCATCTTCCGCGATAATGGGAAGGACACAACAGTCGGGCAAGTGAGCAACCTGGAGCAACCATTCCTTGGTATGTTGGGATCTGTGGATCAATCAAACTTCTTGGGCTTGACATCTTGAGCTGATGAGCTTGAGCTATGATATCTTCAGACTTCAGAAATCCAAATTTGGCATGTTTTTGATTCGCTGGAAACATGTTCGCAAAAAGTATTCAACAAGTCGAACTCAGGTCTAAACTCAGTTGGATGTGCAAACCATGACATACCAAACAATTTCAAACGAAGCTTAAAGCAACGATTGGTTTCTTCAACCATACCATACTGCTTCAGTCTATTGAAGTGCCAAACTGCTTGACACAGCCATCGCTCCTACTACCAAGGCTCAGCAAATTCCAATTGCTTGAAGCAGCCATCGCTGCAAATCACCAAAGCAGCTGTGGCCGTCTCTGATACTGGTCGACCCTGGCACAGCACGTCACATCAGCACATGTTGACTGAAAACCTGGACGCACTTCTGATTGAAGAAAACCAAAAAAAAATCTGATTTCCCTGAGTGATATTTCTTTCTACATCTTGTTGGATTCTGGGACACCTTGGGACACCACCAGTACCTGGGCCAAAAAAAGACAGGGTGTTTTGATTGTATCCGGGATTTTTTGGATGCACACATTCTGCGAACTAGGTTCCAAGTCTGCAAGAAGCATTGACCAGGACATTGGGACAGAGACTATCGTTGTGCTTTTTGGGAGCTTTCTACAGATACGATCCCTCTTAAACCAACATTCTCCAACCCCACACGGGTCCAATCCAGACATCGCCAAGCCATTTTTGCTAAACACATCTAGCTCCACCAGTAGATTCTTCATGATTCCATCATTCAACATCAACCAAAAAAGGCTCAAAAACAGCGCCGAAAACATCGTCATACCCTGGCCTTCTGCAGAACTGTGGGCATGTTGTTCCGTTCCGCCCCCACCAATTTGGGCACCATCAATCCCAGCAAGACGTAGGCGGTCGCTGCGGCCTGGGCAGCAACACTTCGAGGTCAATTCATTGGGTACCCCAAACAATGGTTGTTTGGGGGGCCAAAAGGCCAAATGGGTCCAAATGGTCATTTTTGAATAATTCAGTTTGTAGCATAATTAAACTTATATATATGTATTATATAATTTGTAATGATACTAAAGATTATTAATACTTTATTGTAATTATTTACTCATCAACTTGTTCCAAGAGCCTGGTTTGAAGTGATAGCCCCAGCCCACACAACGACCCATTAGCACCTCCATGTTGTCCAAATCCGACACGATGATGCAGTCTGGCGACCTCGGAGACATGGCCCTGGATTTTTTTATTCCCGGAACTTTGCAAAACCGTGGGGGATATTTTGCATAGCCAACCTGAATGTGAGTGAAGTAACTACAAGTCGCATGGTGGGATGTGATAGGATAATAAGAAACAAAATTCAAGATGGAAAAAAGGGAGATCCGCCAGCAAAACTGGGATATAATAATAATTATAGCAGTTACCGAAAATGAGGTATCAATGGACTTCACATGGCTGGTAATTCTCAGTGTTCTATACTACTGTGCCTGCTCTTCCTCAAGTCATCACTCGCGTTTAGTCGAATTAGTGGTCATATCGTGAGAGGAAAGAAACAGGTCACTGACCTTCCACCAACTCACATCAGTACACCTGGCAAAATGCAAGGTTGAATGATCATTGCAACAAGTTTTACTGGGGATGTAGCAACAGTCTCTATTTTGGCCTCTTGGCAATAATTGCTGCTTTGGCACAAGAGCCCATAAAGATCCATAAAATGCATCCGAAAGAACTCAACATGTCTGAAGACTGACTGACATCTTCTTAGTTTATTCATGTTCCATCTGAACAAAAAACAGCCACGGCTCAGCCCTTCCGCAGATGTCGTGCATTCCCAGCCACTCCGCACCACCAGCGCGACTTGGAAATCGCAAGGACCCAGTCAACGAGGAGCAGATGTGCTCCATGGCTTCCTTTGGGGGAACAAGCTTCTACGTACATCCTGACTGGTACAAGCTGTCTTCAAAGACTCGAGTCACCAACCTCCTGCTATCCCCTGCATTTCTGAGTCTGGTCTTGCGAAAAAAAGCTTCGCCAGTTTCAGATTTTTCAAGACTCCTAGCTATGTTTGTTGGTTTATAACACCCATTAAGTCTACCATATACCCAATGTAAATTTCAACAACTTGCTACGGACATTTTTCAACACAACTCTTGAGCAGGAACCAGCCATCAACTCCCCGCGATTCACCCAAGGCACCAGACTTACCATGGAAGGAACGTCCACAGTCTGCACCGTGTTGATCCACGCCATGGTCTCTTGCACCTGGGATCCAACATGATCCAACTGAAGTTGGTGACCAGTAAATCATGTAAATCATGTGGTAAATGATGTTAACTGATGTTCAATGGTGAATATGCCAAACTTATATTTTAAGATAGTACAAGTAAAATATAGTAAAATGATGTAAAATGGGCCCTCATCAAATTGGGAACTGATTCAATGTAGGTCTTAGTCAAAGTAAGTGAATGGCTTATAACTCATGACATCTTCGAACGCCCCAATTTTAGGGGTCCAATGGTGGCGACTGCAAGGCCTTGCCTCCGCCAGACCGATGTTGTAATTCACCAGCTCGGAAATGTCTGGCACGATGCTGTCATACTTTGTAATGAAATCGTAGTCAGGGTTCCTCAGCTATGGCAAGTTGAGACAGCTTTGGGGTGATTAGTGAGTGGTGACATGAGAAAGGCATACACCTTAGAAATTCAATGAGAAAGGCTTATGACTTATGCCTTTGGAATTTGTACCAGAGGGCAGGTGTCACTAAAGGGGGTTGCATGTCTCAATTGTGTCACAACAGTGTTTGCTTGCTGAAACTGCAGAGACTACGGTTTCTATGTACTTCCCGCAGCCCATTTCGGCTGGCTGACTTCATTCTGGTTAATTGCTGTGGGCAGTTTCAAGGACAAAAAATGCCAAAACCGCGGCTGCCAAGACTGAACATCAGAGGACGTTGGTGTCTTAACCTGGTCATTTGATGTCATTTGTGTTTGTCTGTCTTTGATCTAACTGGTTTCCAAACAAAGTTTCAAAACCCTGGCCCTGTCTCACCAAGGATCACGAACTCGGGCCATCTCAGGAGGACCTCAGCATTTCCGAGTTTTAAAAAAAAGCTGGCCATGGCAATGGGCCCACCGCGCTTAGAAATTTGGGGATATGAGCAATCCATATCTTTCCTGAAGCCGGCAGATACTGTACATCGTGGACATTTTTTTGTACCATGGATTACCATGGCAAGAGTTTCCTAGGTTTACTATGCAAAAAACACAAAAGAAACAACAGCTTGGATTCGGTGTGGGTCAAGAGGGGTGGTTTTAAAATTACCCCCCCAGAAAAATCAATCCTACCAGATCTTTGACCTACAGCCAAGTAACTGTATTGACTCCGTGACTGCGCGCTGTGCACATCTCACCCACGCACCACTTCCTGCGTGAAGCTTGGGGCTTTGGCGAGCCATGAAGAATTCGATGCGGCAGAGCTTGTAGAAGACCAGGACGATTATTAATCAATTTCGCGCTGAAACAAATCATTATATATTTATATATAACAATAGCAATTATTAATGTATATTTTGTAATATGATACAGACTTTAATCCAGATCGTTTCGAAATGTTTCAAATATAACATGAAAACACATCAAATCAGGATGATGATCTATGATAACCACATACTACCACTGCACAGTAAAGTGGCAACCAGTGATGCAGTCCGCCTGGTTAAGATGTCCGGCGAGCCCAGGATCACGAAGGTTTCGGTGTCCTGACCCACGTAGCTGAACAACCTGCGGCAGCAGCAGCGTTTTGGGATGATATCTGATATTTATCTGATACCCTCTGGTAAATAAACATAGACCCTGAAAATCACCAATCTTTAATGGAAACTAATCTTCCAACCCCTATCTGGCAGGGTCTATGTTAATTTACTGGAGGGTAATATTTGGGATATCTCGGGATGACAAATGATATCTGATTAGAAAGATGTCAGATATGTTGGATGATTCTTCAACATCCAATTTTGGGAGCGTTTTGCTTTGGGATCATACCACGAAATCCCCAACTGTTGGAGTTAAATCTCAATCTTTGATGCGTTTGACTCCCCAGTGTTGATGGTTCAAAACCCACTTTTAGTTGTTTTTGTAGTGAAAACTATGTAACAAACTCCTATTTGTTGCTGAAATTATCATGTATGTTGATCAAATTCCTGTTGTTGTTGTTGTTGTTGGATAAATGCGTATTTTTGTTGGTTAAATAGCTATTCTATGCTATTTGTGTTGGTTAAACCCCCATCACCCCCCATCTGTACGGTACTGTAGATCCCAATTTTAAAGGTAAATCGACCAGCTTTTGCTGGCGAATCCTACAGTTCTTCAGGTATCCAGGCACGAAAAAACCCACGTCACCTGGTGAGATCGTTCAGGTCATCACAGTCGACCTCAGGACGACCCATTGTGCCATTCTGACCCGGGGTATCCAAGGTTTACATCCATGGTGGAGTCAGCCACCTGGCCATTGCGTCACAGATTTAGGATCATTCAGGTAGATAGCTATACTGAATATAAAGAATCTAGATTAGATTATACTATATACTGTAGATTGTATGTATATTATCAGATTAGATTTCACAAGATTTTTGAGAAGCTCGGATCAGAGTTAGATTATTAGGTTGGATAAAATAGGTTGAGCCTGTGTGAGATATCATATCAGTTACATAAACAAATACATACATATGGAACGTATGGTATTTGGGGAATGTTAGAAGCAGCGCGTAGCTTCCAGCCATGCGACCCAGCTATCCATTTTCGCAGCCAAGCGTCAAATGTAGTGTTCCTGGAGCCACGCTTTTGCAGTTCCATCTTCAACAAACCTTAGGGACCAGTCGAAGCACCAGCTCAACATTGCAGGCGGCCAAAGAACGCTGTTCAGAAGTTGCAGAAAATCCGCAACTGCAAATTACTATCAAGAGGACTGAAAACAAACGAACAGAAAGAGTGACAGTTGCACGTGTGTACAGCTACTGAAAGTAGGGGAACCACAAAAGAACAACACACATACCTGCTAAGCAAATGAAGGAAACGGGCCATGCTTCCTGCTGCAATCTTTTGGTGGCAAAGGAAGAACCTGGCCAGTAGCCGAGGATGAGAATTACATGCAAACATGAGGGTCTCAAGCAACAACACTGAAAACAACAAGTATAAAACATACTGAAAACATGCAAATACTCCGGATACATGTCCAAAGTCAAATGATGTATCTACTGAAATCAACTGGTTTGCTGGATTTTGGATGATTCCGGTTCGTTCTGGCATCTCTGGAAACAGCCTTCGAATTTCTAAAGAGTTCTAAAGGTTGAGACTGCCCGGCATGCCCACACCTGAATTGCTTGCGATACTTGAGCATGAAATGCCTGACGCCACAAGAGCTGATCGCCGCAGCAAAGCCGCCAGTGCTTTCAGATTCCCTCCCTGATTCATTGGGCCAGTTTGGGATGATTCCCCATGTATAGTAGCCATTTCAATGAAGCCGCTAAAATTCACCCCAGATCCAATAATAAATATAGAATATAGTTTTTACAAGTAATTATTAATTAATCAAATTCAACGTATCCCCAATTGGGGATATCCCCAGGTCAGGTGTCCCAGCTTGAAGTCATCACAGGTACCCGGCTGGCGCCTGCCCACACCATAGCAAACGGCCGTCAGGATGGACAGCACCATGACGCCCGAGAAGAGCATGCCTGGGAAGCAACTGGATGTCCAAACCAAACATGGGGATCAAATCTAGCCAAACACATGTAATTTACCTATATTTACCCATGATAAAATGTCCCACAAAATGTGATTTTAAATGTGAAAAACATGGTGATGTAACATGGGACTTGACAATTACCCCCTGGTAATTTAACATAACTATGGAAAATCACCATTTTTCATGGGAAAATTCACTATAAATGGTGATTTTCAATAGCTATGTTAAATTACCAGAGGGTAAACTGGCGACTTGCGATTTCACCACCAAAAACACTGGGATTTGAATACCCATATCCCTGGATTTCAACACCAAGACTTGGGACGACTCAACAAAATTCATGGGGATTGATCAACCAGTGGGCAAGGACCGCCCTGCGAAGCATACAGTACTATCAGTACTGTAACTGGAGGAACCTTTTGGGCAGCAAATGTCCACTTTCCATGGTTGAAAAGGGGGCTGCATAAGCTCCGGAAAAAAGCTCCTTATGCTGTTGAAAACGTAGATGATCATCCTGGCAGCCTGTCAAGATCTCTGGCCTGTCATCCTGGGGATCTTCAATCAACTTCATGGGGAAAACATAGCAGGAGATTGAAGACCTATGACTTTCCGATACATGTGTTTCAGGATGTTTAAGGCTAAGGTATTATTTTAGTGCTACAATGTACTACACAACTTCATCATTTGGCAGTCAACCGTTGAACTTCAAGGGAACAAGCTTGCTCAGAATGCTGTCAGATGGAAACTGAAAACAACCAGGAGCTAGATTTGAGATGATTTGAGCACATTCCTCCTTGTTTTCGTGCTCCCTCAAAACATGTTACCGGCTCAAAATTCGTAACGTGTTGCTGAGCAACTGCTTTCCGAGACAGTAGTGATGTGCGGACTTGCTGCTGAAACGGCAACGTGCTAGCTCAAATCCCCCGTGCCGGCTGAGAAAATTGTGAGGTAGATTGGCACCCTTGAGCTGGAGGGGTAATGGGAAAATAGACATTTGACAGATATTGACAGATACAGTTCTGTGAAGCCGCCTTTCGAGAGTCCCTTGCAACAGAGATAGGCATGTGTGTGTTTGTGTGTCAGTTGAAACTGTCCAGTCTTGTCTGATATCTACCAGAGATCAAGAACCGTAACAGTATCGAACATATTCAAACATAAAGTATTTGGCCCTTCATCATGCTGAATCATGATTCACCAAAAAATATTAATTTTGGATGCTTCTCCGGCCCATGCTCTATGGCGATGTCGTGGTGAGGTGACAATATCCATTTGGAAACTTTGTATCCAGAATCCAGGAACCCCCGGGCCACGGACAGTGTCCGCTTCAAATATATACAAGAAATTACAAGACCTATACAAGACCCATTTCTTGGGGATGATAGCCAGGATTGACAGATCTAGATGATCTAGGCTGATCTATGCCCATGGGGGGTTGTATAAAAACCCCGTATCTTTTTAAATTACCCAAAATCACGTTATCGTTGTTTTTTCCTCTTATCGTTTTCTCAGGTGGTGAGCTCCATGTAGACAAGAAGTGTGAATTTACCAGGCTTCCATGGGTGTGAAAGAATTGTTCGTGGAAGATCAAAACATATTGTCCTGTGTGCAATCTTCGACATGGATCATAATCGTGAAGCATCTCAGC
>Ga0126342_10010072_pt1 | contig 16912 bp, 12 predicted proteins | sample Cyp1metagenome_FD_92528 | JGI IMG/M metagenome (GOLD analysis project Ga0126342, IMG submission 92528) | Coral microbial communities from Lord Howe Island, Old Settlement Bay, Australia - Cyphastrea 1 metagenome | ecosystem: Host-associated > Invertebrates > Cnidaria > Coral ... | reverse complement strand
GAAGCGGCCTCGCTTCCAAGCTTATGGCTCAGCACGGATGATTTCCCACCCACCTTCAACCCTGGGCCCTCCGGAGCCACGTGTGCTTTGGAAAACAAGTGCTGTGTAAACCCCGGGTTTTTTTGGTAAAACATCTTTTATAGGTGGTTTCTCATGGGACCTCGCAATGATGTAGAATCACAATATATATATATATGTATATGTATACATAATATATATGTATATAATATACATACATTATATATATATACACCTGGACATCCAAAAACTGCATTTTTTTGGTCTGGACTGAAAAGTAGTGAGCGACCAAAAATCGAACAATTGCTGATTTTGCCCTCTGTCAGTCACATTTAGAAGGACCAAAAATATGATGTAAAATGATGCAAAAAAACGCAAAAGACCAACTTTTTGACACCACAACTGTGTCATTGAATCCATCAAACCCACAAGTGATTTTTAGGCCTGCACCTGAAAATCCACAAAGATCGAAAACTATGCGGCTCAAGGACTGTCCAGGTATGTAATTATATATAGACAGTTATAGACAGAATATAATGTCAGCGTTCCTTCTGGCCCAGGCTGTCTGCGTCACTGCGAGCCTCAGTGTCGGCTTTGGAGTGGAGAGCTGCCTTGTGCTCGTTGTATGAGGGCCGGCAGGTCCGCAGACCGCCCGTTGTGATTCTTCGATTTGAAATCACGTGGGAAATTTTTTAATTTGTTTTCTTTAATGCAACAAAATGTCATAATGTGGGGAAAAAATGCAGAATGGTTTGAATCATGCAGGCGAGGATCGAAACCTGTACGTTAGGGGTCCTCAGATGGTAAGACTTGACGAGTTGTAAAACCTTTGGGACTTTGGGACCGCTGGACCGAGGGACTGGGATGTAGCCAAGGTCTCGCTTGCATGGCCTGGCAGTCAAAGCTTCAGGCAGTAAACAGTGGCAGAGGCGGGATAGGGGTGAGAAGTAGCTATGCCCAGCGGCCATTGGCCAGAAAGGTGATTCAAAACAGCAACTGAACAACAATCGAACATCGACCAGAAAGGTGATTCAATATCCGCAACTATATTTCTCTGACTTCTTTGCTGTCCCAACGTAGGGAAAAACTGGAGATAGAGATAATCAGAGAAGGAATGGAGTCTTGCAATGGAGCTCGAGCCAGCACTTTTTCCGAGCTTCAGGGAAAGGTGGCGTGCAAGATCCCCCCAAACATTTAAAGGGTTGCTTCTTGTTTTGCGATCTGTTAATGCTATTAGCAAAAGGTGCTCTAGGTCTTTAGGCTTGTGATGTGTGTTCCATGGCCAGGTGCATCCAACTGCTCTTCACTGTCCCGAGATCGTTGGTCGGCGTGCAGCTCTTCAATCAGGAGCCTGGTTGAAGTTGGGTGATTGAGTGCAGGTTGAGCCAGCTGAGTTGAAATGGTGATGCAAAAGGTCTATCCAAACAACTTTAACCCAAATCAGGTGGCGAGCGGTGTGGAACTGGCGCAATGGGCCCTGTCACTGCAAGTCCTTGAAGAGGTGCAGGGGCAGCCTTTTGTCCAACATCATTCAGTATGGGACAGTACCGACGTGAACAGGTAGTGGCTTGTTGAGTCTGATTCCCAATCAGATTCCCAAATCATTCCCCAGTGCAGCACATTGTAGGCCTACACTGAACCTTGGTGAAGGTGCTTCCACAGGTCCATATGGATCATACGCTGTCCATGCGGGGTCCATTCTTGTCCATAGGCACTGCAGAGGGGCCACTGGAGTGTCGTCAGCTCCAACGCTGCCATCCGCGCGGCTTCGCGCCATGGCTGGAAATTTGCAGCAGCAACGCTGGTGCAGAAGGTGGGCAGCAGTTCTCGGCACGCCATAGCCCATTTATCTTCAGATTTGCCAGTGATCCATTGATGTTTTATGGGTTCATTTCCATTGCTGTGTTCTTCCCTGGCAATGTATAAGGAGGAATTTGCAAACGAAAGATCATGGATCCATTGAAACTGCTGCACCGGCGCGTGCTCTGTTGGATGAATCGGTTCAGGAGGAAACGCGTGGTCATAGCGACATCATCTCGTGGAACTCTGTTTCTCAGATGCAGGGAGAACATCTACATGTTGGAAGCATTGGCTCTCCCCATGTGATGTGTGAAGATGATATCTGATAGTGGTGATGTAGGCGCGTCTGAAAATCCGGTATGTATTATATAATTACCCTTAAGTTGTGATTTCAATGGAGTAAATGATAGACTCTGATAGACCATAGGATTTTTTTTCCTAGATTTTCAGACAGACCCATATGATGTCATATGAGACTTATTATGGCCATTTATTGGTCTGGAGGTTCCAGCATGTTCCAGTGTTTTTCAGGTCATGGCGGCATCTTCGCATGCAAGCCAAGCGGATAAGGTGCTTTTTTTGCTGCAGGACACATCACACACGGGACTGTAAGGTCACACTAGATGGATCCTCACATTCTTTTGAGGGGGAAAACCTGGATAGGTGATACACCGTCAGATTCCCTATTCTGAGGCCAACCCAGGTGGGGATCCAGCACAGATGTAGATTTCTTGAAGACATTTCCGCCCAGTCCCAGACTGTTGTTTTGCAGCTCAGTGCCGCTTTCAAGTTGTGTCTTTGCAGCATCGCAATCTGCATTGCAACCATTCATCAAGACACACGAGAAAGATTTCACCGGCAGTGTGAGTACTGAACTGGAGCACTGGGATCCATTGTGTGCGTTTGAACAGATGGATTGTGATGCATGCAAGACAAATGCAGACACAAATGTGATCATACAAGTCAAGTTTTGTGCCACAAAACCTCCATGCTACACAATGGCAGGCAAACTGAGACCCGGACCAAAGGTCAACATTTTACCAAGTGACTCCACCTAGAAACGGAGCAAAGCAGACCTGTTGCTGGACTCAACCAGGATCTCCAGCTTCGTGGGCAGCAAGCAGATTTGGTGTCCTTCAACACTGCCCTGGATGCCTGTGCCGAGGCTCTCTTTTGCGACATACAACCGTGGACAATGAGTGGCTCTCTTTTCAAAATCCCTGGTGGTTGATGATTTTAGGGGGTTACACTCGGTTACACTACCCGAAAAGATTGGGGTCAGAATCCACTATGCGAGTCACCATTAACCAACCAGTAGAATGGAATGACAGAGAGTTTTGACGCACATTTGTAGAACATATTGTGAAACTCACAGTGTCTTCAATGCTTACAGGGCTTACAGTGTTTGCCGTGTGAAACCGATTCTAGGCAGCTTTCACAATGGATGAGCTCTTCAATGATGCATGATTTGGGCTTATTAAAGTGCATTGTGAAGAGAGTTTGGAGAAGTCTTGAAAGCTTTGCAAGTTTGCAGCAAGGCTAGACTTTGGACTACATCGCAGCTTAGCTGTCATTATTGGTTCTCCATGTCGCAAGTTATTTTTCCTAGTTTTTCAGACACACTTATACTCACTCAAATGCTTTGGCACAGAACCAGTATCAGGGCTTGTGGACATGGCATGATTCTGAACTGACTCGACTGACTTTGGTGGCTCTCCTAATGTTTGCGCTGATCTATCTATATATCTATCAATCAATCTATCTAAATCTAATCTAATCTAAATCTAAATCTAATCTAATCTAGTCTAATCCAATCTAGTCTAATCTAATCTATTCAATCCAATCTCTCTAATTCTATCTAATTCTATCTAATTTTATCTAATTCTATTTAATTCTATCTAATTCTACCTAATTCTATCTAGTTCTATCTAGTTCTATCTAGTTCTATCTAGTTCTATCTAGTTCTATCTAATTCTATCTAATTCTATCTAATTCTATCTAATTCTATCTAATTCTATCGAATTCTATCGAATTCTATCTAATTCTATCTAATTCTATCGAATTCTATCGAATTCTATCGAATTCTATCCAATTCTATCTAATTCTATCTAATTCTATCTAATTCTATCTAATTCTATCTAACTCTATCTAATTCTCTTTAACTCTATCTAATTCTCTTTAACTCTATCCAATTCTATCCAATTCTATCTAATTCTATCTAATTCTATCTAATTCTATCTAATTCTATCTAATTCTATCTAACTCTATCTAATTCTCTTTAACTCTATCTAATTCTCTTTAACTCTATCTAATTCTATCCAATTCTATCTAATTCTATCTAATTCTATCTAGTTCTATCTAATTCTATCTACTTGTCTGTCTATATCTTGGCGGAACCTCTTGGCTTGAGAGACCAGCTGATTTTGGATGTTTTTGCCCACGAAGTGTCATTGCTTCTTCTTACATTTTCATGGAAAATCGTCCCTGTGGATGTTCAGCAAATCACTACGCAACGATATTTTGGAACATTATATGGTTGACAGCCCTTCTCGCATCTGCACTGTCCCTTGGAAGGCTACAACTGTTGTTGACCTTACGCAGTGCTTGGATCCAACCAGACAACTTCACTCTAAGCGCCCTTACGGTAGCAGCAGACTGGAGGATTGCTGGGAGTTTTTTTTCTTGGCTTTCTGGCTTACCCCACAATTTTTTCCATGACTGGTTCAGAGTCAAGTAGAGCAGCACTTTTAATCATGTGATGTGTTTCCTCACCCGTTGTTTTGTTGACCAACAATGAAACGCGTTGGAACCTGCTGTCGAGTCCATGGACTGCCGTGCCAGCGCCAACCTGGAGTTCTTTTCGGCTCTGGTGAAAAGCATTTAATCACCGAGCCACCTTTAACAGAAAGGGTTTGCAAGAATTTCCCAAGCAGCGAGAGCGCCCAGGAATCAACATTTATGTACGCGCAAGACACACATACACACATCCAAAACACATCCTGCCGACCGTTTCGACCTGCCCTCGTCGTGGCAGTCATGGGCTGGGACTCTGATGATGACTGGGAGAACGAGAACCTCGAAGAGAAATTGGAGAAAAATCGAGTAGCGAAAGAGAAAGCTCAGAAGCGTCTGGAGACAGGTGAGGACGAGAGCAGTGAGGAAGAGGAGGAGGAGGAGGAGGAGAAAAAAGAAGTGCCCAAGGCCAAGAAGAGTACCTGGGAAGACAGCGATGAGGAAGAAGAGGAAAGGCCAAAAGCAGCCCCAAAAGCGCAGCCCCAAGCATCTGACGATGACGAAGGGTGGGAAGACTTGGAAGATGAAGACAAGATTGAAGAGAAGCTGATGGCGCAGCAAAAAGAGAAAGAGAAGCAGCGCAAGCGTGATGCCGGTGAGGACACCGAAAGTGAAGGAGAGAAAGAGGTGAAGAAAGAAGAAAAGCCCAAGCCTGCGCCCAAGAAGAAGGGGCCAACACAGAAGGCTGAGGACGAAAAGCCCAAAGTTGATCCTGATCAGGTTAAGTTGGCTGATCCCGAAGCTGAGAGGGCACGTTTGAGGAAATTGGAGGAGGAGAGAGATGCGCGGCTGGGAATGGATTTGTTTTCTGGCTTTGAAAAGAAGGAGTCCCTGCTCGAGAAGGAGAAGCGTGAAAAGGCAGAGGCAGCAGCTGCGAAGAAAGCCGCAGCAAAACCAAAGGCCACTGTCATTGACGAATTCGACAATTTGGAGTTGAAGCTGAGCTCAGATGTGGATTCGCTGTGTGCAAAGTGCCTGAACAAGTTTGAGACTTCTACTCTCCAAAAGGGAGGACCGCAAAGATTCCTGTCCAACCTCATCAAGAGTTTGGAAAGCAGCTTCGACACTGCAGATTTGGACAGCTTGGAGAAAAGCTTGTCGCAGCTTATCAAGGACAAAAAGGCGACAAAGGCCAATTCCACCTTGACGAAGGACAACAAGGCCTCCACAAAGATCAACAAAAACACCAAGTTCAACAAGCAGTCTGAGTGGGAGGATGTCTACGGAGGAGGTGATGATGATGAGGACTGGACGCAAGAAGAGTGGGATGCCTGGTATGCAGAGCAGGAGAAGTAGTGCGAAATGTGCGAATGCCGGGCACGAGTGAACTGCTCGCCGCACTGAGAATTGAGCACGACACTTGCGGTCACTTCTTGTAGTCACTTGCGGTTGCAGACCGAACGATGAAGCCAGTGAGGGAGCACTAGAGCTCTGCTGCCGTGTGGCTCTACAGTGCTTAAGGTAAACCTCCATGTCCCGGAAGGCCAGCGCAAGCAGACTTATGGACTTATGTTGAATTATCGTAATGAAAGCAGGTCACATTTTTTTTAGCGTCAGAAGCAAAGTCATAATATCCATTTATGCACTTCGCTAGCAGCTAGCATTTGGACACAAGCTTGCGTTTGAGGGATGTACAGATCGATAAGGCCACCGCAGACACGGAGTCTGATCTGTTGCAGTTTGGATCTGACCAAGAGTTGTTTCACTTGGCGGGCTTGAGGGATTGCTCCAAAACAAAAGAGAACATGGAAAAAAGGGCAAGCGATGCCTTGCCTTGCAACTGCGAATCTTGAATCGAGGGAATTTTCAGCCTTGGTGGGAGCACAGGATGAGTTGCTTCATTTGCACATTCTGTCCATGACTGTGTGTGTTTATGCGCAAGGAAATAGACTTGATATATTTCTTGTCCGCATTGATTGCTGGGGTATTTACCTTGGTTGAGCCTGCACAACTTCGGAGGACTTCACTAGAACTGCGTGATTTGTGGCAGTTTGGTGCGCCCAATGATATCAGCACTGCAGCGCTGCTTACAAGTCTTGAAGCTTTGGCCAATGGTGTGAAGCCACTGTAAGTAGGTTCCTTGTTGCGAGCTTGTGTTAGTTGATGTTAGTTGCCAGCTTGAGGTTGCAGGGATGGGTGAAGCAGTGAAGATGCACTTTTTCTCTGACAGATTCTGACAGATTCTGTACTTGATCCAAGGACAGGGAACGCCAATGGCAGATGGCCACAGCAATGCTGGCAAATGTCCAGGCACGTGCGACTGATGCCATTCTCCATGTTGGGATTGGGACAAACTGAGGCTCGCCTTGAAATTGCTTTGAATTAAAACGGGGATGAGACATGCCACAACAACGCGTCGTGTCTTTGCCCTCAAACTCGGGTTCTGAACTAAAGATCTTGTTAGGTTCACTCACAAACATTTGTTGGATATGGTCTTTGTGGTCGTGTTGGTCGTACAGAAGTTTTCTCATCGTATTTTCTGTAGGATTTCCACCTGACAAGACTCAAGGAGTCAAATGCGCATGGACACGACGCGGGACACAGCAGGCCCTGGGCCTCTTGGAGGTCATGAGCTTCAATGCAGCACGGTGGCTCAGTCTCGTCTGAGGCTGCTGAGGATGTACTCGGTGTACTCGGTGTACTCGTCGTTTGCTGTCGTTTGCTGTCGTTTGCTGTCAGGCTGTAGCAGCTTGTGGAAATGCCAAAGTTTGGATGCAGAGTCTTCAGCTATTTACCTCGAGGACTGTGCTGCCATAACCACAATTTGAGATTGAGAAAGTCTAGCGCACGGAACACGTGATGTCTTCCAGATTTCAAAACAGAAGCAATGTGAACCTGGCTATAACCTTTCTTGGCCTCGAGCACCAGCGCCTTCAAAGTGGAATTGACAGAAGTAAATCGCAGGCGTCTTGGGGTCGTGTACAGGACATCACTGAGCTTGTTTTCAATGCTTCCATTGCGCTCTTTGGGGAGCGTGTTGTCGGCCCTTGGCGATGCACAAGAGTGGGAGAGGCTTCGACAATGTCATGGCAGTGCAAAAGTTTCAAGAATTAGGGCCAGTGCCATGGCCGGCAGGGCGTTTGGCATGTTCAACGAAGCCAAGTTCAGGAATGTGTACACCTATGGTTGGATGCCCAGCTGGACTCCTTGCGAGTGCCTGGAGCAAGATCAACCGAGAGGGGCGCTCAAATCATCGCCGGACACTCTGAGGTGCTGCCATTACGGCCTGTGCCGCAGGAGAATGCGGAGAATGTCTGAACAAACGGCAAGTCTTCCACCTCATGTCACGTCGCTGACAGGTCAAGTGAATTTAACGGTATTCTGGTCGCTTCGCGACGGCAACCGCCCGCACCAGAGTATTAGCTCCGAAGTTCCAATAAAACCGTATGTGTTCTATGTTGGGCCTTTGTAGGGCTCATGTTGGGGGTATGTTAGGCACATGTTGGCTCTATGTTGGACTGTGTTGGGCCCATGTTGGGCCATGTTAGGCCTATGTTCCGCCCATGTTGGGCCTATATTGGCCCTATGGTGAGGCATGTTGGACCATGTTGGGCCTGTGGACCAAATTGGGCCCATGTTGGGCAGGTGTTGGGCCCATGTTGGGCCATGTTGAGCCCAAGTGTTTGGCAACTCAAGTAACTTAGGCTATTTGAGGTCCCTTTAAAAAACGTGGAAAAACATAGGATTCTAGAGCAATAAAGGCCCCCCCAAGCTAAAGCTTAATAGCTATTGCAATGTTTCCGGTTAATGCGTGCCCACCAAAAAACGCCTCGGCACCTTTGGTGCGGGCGGATTTCACGAATATTGCGAGTATTTTGCCATTGTTGTGGCACATTCCAAGCAGTTTGCTGGCTTGGTGTAGGAGGTGCCTCTAGACAAGCGCTCTACTTACTTGACAAGGAAGGGCTCCGGGTTCCCCAACTCTATGGTAGATTTGTTTAATATGAAAACACAGCACAGATTTGCAAATGTGTCCGTTGCTATTCTTGACCGACCAATCTGACTTGTGCTATGTTCTTGAACACATTTGTGAAGAGTCGGGCGATCGTATCTGAAAGTGGAAACATTTGCATATTTGCTTGGTCTCTGATGTCTCTGGGTTTCTCTGACATTTGCTGATGCTTGTTACAAGTTGTTGCTGTGTGGATTTGATGTGTGAAGGCCCGAGCAGACTCCTGCTGCGATGCTGTGGCTGTGAATGCAGCCATCAGTGTAGCGGGCTTGGATTCCTCGAACAGCTTCCTACCTGGGTCATCTGGGTCCTACGTTGGAAACCAAACTTGGAACTCAAGTAGTCCGACGTGCTAGCGCGTCACGGAGCGATATGGTTGGGTGCATGGTGAATCACACGTTTCTCCAATATTTGCATTATGTGCGCGCAGTACAACACATATAAGAAGCAGCGCTGGACGCTACCAATCTCCAATCCATTGATATAAAACAACTCTGTGAGACTCTTGAAGCCTCCTCTGTTGGCAACTTTCTGCTTTGGGCCGACGATTTGGGAGTGTCCCAAACGGATCCCACCGGCTGGGCTTGTCTGGGTTACGTTCAGGTTTTAGGTGCTGAGGTTGGATGGGTTCGGGTCAAGGTCGTAGGGGTAGTCAATCTAAATTGGGCAGCTGCAGTTGAAACTTCCGTGACATGTTTCAAATCTGCCAACCTCTGTTTGACTGTGTGGTTTTGCGACGTTTCTTGTCCAATCCGCTCAGGCGTGCCGATCCAACTGGGTACTTAGTGTGGCGTTGCTTGGCAAAATTCTGTGAGGGCGGACTTCAGGTTGAGGCTTCCAGGACTCAAAGTGTGTTCGCATGCTTACTTGGTCAACCAAGTGTGGCAATCAAACTTCTTGCCATGAGACAAGGCTTTTGGAGCAAGCAATCGCTGAGCGATTGGCAACCATGGTGAGTTACTCCGCAGCAACTTGGCTAGATGCGCTGACACCATCGTTTGCCCAAGAATTTAAATGAGAATTGCACGATGACAGGGGTTCATTACCATTTAGGGTGGGTTGGGGGGGTTATCCTGATTGTCGGTCATCCTTACATGAAAGATTCTTCAACCAACTACCTTCACTAATCAATACCATTTAGGTTTGGGGGCGGGGATTAGGGAGCTTTCCTGATTGTTGATCATCCTTACATGAGAGATTCTTCAGCAAACTACCTTAGAGTAACATAGAGTAACTACCTTCACCAATCGTTGCCATTTACGTCTGGGGGGGGTTGTGGGGTGTATCCTGATTCTTGAGTCACCGCGTTCCACGTTGTATGTTTGCTCGTGATGATGACAAAGATGATGAAAATCCAGATGAAAATGAAGAAGAAGATGATGATGGTGATGATGATGATTATGATGATGATGATGACGATGATGATGATGATGACGACGACGATGATGATCCTCCTTCCGGGTCCGGGCAAGCGATGGCGTTCAACCGAAACATTACTATGATTCACTATGCCATTTATGCTACAGTTGTCTCAGCCCCGTTGTGAAACAGGAAGAGTTTGGCTGAAAGGATGATTCGTCGGGAGCTGGGCTTAGGTGATGACTGCCTGCGACCGGTGTGAGCAGCCCCACAAGGCCATGAAAGAGACACAGGATTTAAGTCACAGTCACGCCCTTTAAAACACACATATTCGGCATATTCTATGCACATTCTTTGATTTCTTTAATTTTTTGTTTTTCTCTTTGGACAAAACACATCTCTTTTCAACAATACCTTTGTGTTTTGCTTCGGCTAGACAAGCCAGGTCTTTGCGTTTTTCTTCAGCTAGAAAGTCAGTAGAAACAACACATCGCACGACATGATATTGACACTTTTGCAGGATTTCGTTTGATCGCCCAAGGTACTGAAACAACTGGTACAACTGGTACAACAATTTTTGATCAGCTCTGACTTTGATTGAATAGATGCAATGTGAGACCTATGGCAGAAGCGCCAGTTCAACGGAGTCAGTTCAAACTGGCTAAGGTGGTTTGTATGGTTGACAGCTCCTCTTTGATTAGGTGGACAGGCTTGAATCGGCCCAATCAGACAATATGTAGTTTAGTGCCTCCCTTGATGGATATATAAATTTTCGCAGTTTCTTCTGACGCAGCATGATTCTGCGAAATTGGGGAACAAGGATGTCATGTTGAATCCCCAACTAGTAAACACTAAACGGTGACCTCGCATATTTCGAAATTTCGATACTGGGACGATTTAGCATCTTGTGGCCACCAGGACTTCAGTAGTAGCTTTAACTTGATTAGAGTCAATGCCTTTAGCTGCCAATGCAGAAGCAACAGCAATTTGCCCCTGAATTTGTGATCTGAAAGCGTGCCAGTACAAGAATCACTTGAGAAAAGACTACTTGCTCAGTAAGGCGTGCAACATATTGTTCAATCAAATGAACAACAAAGCTTTCCAGTCTAACCTAAATAAATAAATAAACAAATAAATAAATAAACACATAAATAAACAAGCAAATAAATAAACAAACAAATAAATAAATAAACAAACAAATGAATAAACAAACAAATAAATAAACAAACAAATAAATAAACAAATAAATAAATAAATAACTAAACAAATAAATAATATGTGTATATATATAAGAACATGCAAGCAAAGTTGGTACAACCTTCCATTTGACAGACAGAGCAAACAGAGCAGCAAATCCACACATCATTGGGTATGGATGGCATGGATGGTACTCAGCATTGGGAAAAACTACAGCAATATGGCTTTACCCAAGACTATGGCGCCGCGAAACTTATGGTTTAGTTTCATTTTCCCGCCATGTAATTTAATGCCGGGGATGGATTCAGCTATTCTCAGTTTGTTTATAGACAGCTATTCTGGTGCCAGGTGTTGGAATGCTGGAAGACTGTGCCAGCAAAAGACAATGCCAACCACTCAGATTGATGCGGTGTCAAATCTATCCAGAAAAATTTGGTGGAAAGGAACTGGTGGATCTTTCTTAGCAATGCAACAGCGCAGTAGTTTGCAAAGCAAGAGCCGTTCCTTGCGTTCCAAATGCCTTTGCCTTGACATGGGCAGCTTGACATATGCACTGGATAGCAATGGTGCATGGCAAAACTTCAACCATTCCTGGGAACAGAGACCAGGCTATAGTTACTACTTACGCCGTAGTGAGCAGATGTTAGTAGCTGCGTCGCGTGTTCTTTTTTCTTCTGCATCAGCATGTTGCTCCAGGCTGTGGCATGCAGCCTGGCCTTGCGTGCTTGTGAACCTTGTCAGGGAAGAGGTGTGTTTGTGCGCATCTTTGGCAGAAGGCTGTGCTGAGGTTTCCATATAATTACAGAGTTAGGGCCCGGTGGAAGATGCTTAAATGCTACTGTTTCTGAGAAAGAAGAACTTTTTGAACAGAGCACTGTCAAGACGTGGGAAGACAGCAAACTGAAATAAGGGGTCTGATCTGTCGGGATGCTTCTAGTGAGTGAACAGCACTGGTGCGGGTGTGTTTCTGCAAACTTAGGAGATGTCTTTGTTCTGGAGTGCAGCAATGAGGCGGGAAACGTTGCAGAACTTCAATGTACCTCCTTCAGCAATAGTGCATGCAGTCAGGTTTACCAGAAATGCCAATGCTCAGAACGGCCAATTTTGTACCATCCAAGCTATGGACGCGTTGATCCATCACGCTACAGCAGGTTATTCCAGGAGTCACTTCAGGCGGGTGTGGGAGAAGTGGACAGAAGTGGATAAACAATGCTGTAGTTTGAGTTGATGCCATGTGTCTCCGAAACATTTTTGATACCCAACTCGGATAGGGATCAACAATTTTACCCTCCAGATTTTACCCCGCTTTATATATATATATCATTTATATTTATGTTAAATTTTGTTTATCTCCAATTTCAGCTCTAAACACCCATCGCCATCCCCGTGGCGTCAGGCACTGCTGCAACCGGATGCTGAGTGCCTTGGCGCAGCCATCGGGGCCTCACAGCAGATGTGGCGCTGCGTGCGGAGCCCAGGTGGCATGGTGAGGTGCGAATCGTCAAAGCCCGAAATCCCAAAATCAATGGTGAGGTTGATGGATTCTGATGGATGATATATTAGATTTGGTAAATGATAATCATTGATATGAGAATAATTGACAATATATGATGTGTTACATGCTACATGTTACATGTTACATGTTGCATGTTGTTGTTGTTGTTGTTGCTGCTGTTGCTGTTGCTGTTGCTGTTGCTGTTGCTGTTGCTGCTGCTGCTGCTGTTGTTGTTGTTGTTGTTGTGGTTGTTGTTGTTGTTGTTGTTATATTATATATTGTTATTGTTTATTTGTCATTGTCATTATCATTCTTACTATTACTGTACCTTTGTCGCTGAAAGCATCGAAAGCAAAGCACCAAGGCCATGTCATTGGTGAGTGAATCACAGAAGCACTCCTTGGAGCTCGAGGTGCCATGGCCATTGGGATGGTCATCCGGGGACTGAAAAAACTGGGGATTTATGGTAGCCCTAGCCATGAAAAATACGGGATGTATAATATGACAACTAGATACAACTAGGTCATATTTATGTATTGCCAATAGTTGGGGGAATTGTTAATAAAACTGGGATTCAAATAGCCATCGGATTCCCAATATTGCAAGAGGATCATAGTCATAGCCCATAGAAACCATGTTTTGACCATGACACATGTGTTGCCAGAGACCAACATCACCACTTGTTCAAGTGCTGGACAAATTTGGAAGATGTGCTCCACTTAATTGGCATTTGACCTTCCGCTTGCTGTGTATGAATGCATAGCAAGTAGTTTCAGTTGTATTTTTTTTTGAGTAGGAATAGTGCTCTCCGGATATTAGACTGCTGTGGTTTCCCTTTCGACTTACACAGTGAGCTGTGACTTAAGTGAGAAGAATGACCGGGATCAGGTTCCTGCGTTCGATTTGTAATTTTCCGTTCCAAAGAATGCTCCTCACTTTTTTCGCACAGGCTGGTGCTGTGGTAGCTTATGCTTCAGCCCTGCGCGACGGAGGTCATTTTCAACAGCTCAGGTGCTGCCTGTGGAACAAGCCCCAAGTATCCTTCAGATCAGCGGATATCAGTGGATATCAGTGGATATCAGTGGTATCTTTAAGATTCTTCTGGAATTCATCCGTGATTCTTCAAGCATACACCTGGCTACATAACCTTCCCCAAAGAGATCCCAACGGGAATCCTTTTGAAGACTGAAAGTGCAAGCGATCTGCAGAACACCTGTGTGCATACCCACAGGCTCTGCACAGTCATCGCAACACGGCATTCCTACGTTCTCCTCATTCTTTGCCTTTCTGACTGTCCTCATGCTCACATGCACTTGCAAAGACAAATCTTGCTGTACATAGAATATACAAATACCATAGAACGTACCTTGGTAATATCAGTCATTTCCATCTGTTTGTGCTGGTTGTCCGGATGAGTTGGAAACAAATGCTTCTATTGAGAGTGTGCTTGGCGTGTCCAGCGGTTCGTGAAAGGAATGCTGAGATGTTGCGTCATAGGACAAGGTTGGTGCCCATTGGAGAAAAGTTTGCACCTCTGCTTTCTTTGGGTGCCCACACTATCTTCGTGTTGGATCAAGCAGTCTACTGCAAACCTCTCTCCCATTGATTTTGGCAGGTGCCTCCTAGACCAAATGGGCCGACCTTTTGTTCTCAGCTGGAAAATGATAGTGCGCGGGTGCAGCTGAATGCATAGGGCATACATAGGGCTGAACCGCGTGGGGAAACTTACATCTCATATCGACTCATATGCAATGTATGCAAGTTTGCTTTAGATCCGCCTACTCATTGCAGAGCGTCAGACAATTCACCGACTGCAGCTCTTTGCCGTCTCTTATAAGTTGACCTGTCTTGGCTCCCTCCAGGTTGCATCGTCTACATGTTGTACTTTGGCAAACGCCCCTTTAGCGTGCAGGGAACCTTGGTCTTGTATTGTGAGACATGCTGGTTTCAGACCAAGGCAGGTGGAAGAGCGTGTTGGAAAACAACACAGAGAAGTCTTCGAGAACGACATAGACCAGGAAAGCATTCAGGTCAAAGTCTTCCAAAAGTCTTCCAAAAGTCTTCCAATGACATGAAGCTGTGATAACTTCGTTTTAGTCCTTCTTGATCATTTTTTGCATATTTGCCGTTTTCTGATAAACTTCTAGAAGCATGTTGTTTTGAGGCATGAAAACATGGAGCATCTTGCAATGATGGAGAGGCCCACCTTCTGACCATGGTGACACAGCCACCACTGCTTAACAAGTATGTTATCTTTGCACCTTCCCCAGACTTCACAGAGCTTCGTGCTTTTTCTCACAATTTGCCGGTAGTCTCATAGCCCCTTTGCATTGGACAGGGAAGGAACGTAATGCAAAGGAAGTCAGTGCTTTCAGGGTCAATGATGCTCCACTGTATCGCTTGTACTTCAAGCCTTGGAGAGGTATGCCCTTATTGATGAAGCAGCACTTTGCAAATGCTCTTGGATCGAATCCAAATTCACAGCTCAAATGTTTTGCGATTCAAGGATTTATAGACTTCCTTAAAGTTCCGAGGGATAGTTATAGCTCCATGACGCTCCATGCATGTCAGGCTCACAGGGAGTCGCCTGCCACCTTGGATGCTTCAGATGGACCCCGGGGGGGGAACCTGGCAACTGACAAACTTGTGGGATCTGGCGTGGCTCGCTTCATTATGTTTCATTGTTTTCTCCTTTTATCTTCTTTTTCTGAGGTATTTCTTTGGGAACCAAAAGTGTAAGTCAGAGTATATGAAAATATATGAAGAGAACTACCAGCGAACTCATGTCAGCTCCTCTGAAAACTCGAAAACCTAGCGCTGATTTTTTCAAACATTTGAGACTATTGCTTCTTGTTGTTCCTAGATCCTGCCTTTGGACAGTGATTTCCATCAAACCTTGATTCTAGTGTAAAGACTACTGAAAGACTGCTTGGTGGCAGCACGGAGAATTGAAAAAAAGCAACCAAGTGACACTCAGGAGCATCAGGATCTTCTCAACAGCATCAAGCAGTCTTATGAAAGTCTCATGAAAGTCTCATGAAAGTCTTTATTCCACCTGTTGAAACTCCAGGCAAGAGAGTGCCAGGACGAGGAGGCACAGCAGATTCTCCAGTGTCATCAATCCAATTCTTCGCATTTTACCAGTTGCTGAAAAACTCTAAGACCTCAGCTGCGGTGATGTATAGATTGTATAGGAATTCGCTCATAGCTTTCTGTTCACAAGTTTAACAGACTTTCCCCAGCTTTTGTTGTGCGACTATAATCTGGCCTTCGAAAAAAGGTTCCAGATTCATGTCATTTGGGGCTCCAAGCGCCTCCCCAGCACGTAGCACAACAGCATACTCCAAAGATATTCAATGAAAAGAAGCGGTTGCAATTTTCAGACTGATTCCACAGATTCTACTTCAACATCTATACAGCCTATAAACCTCAAATGACTCTAATGCATTCAGAATTTGTACACTCTGCAAAATGATTGAGGAGACAAGGCCACCAGGATCCTGTCTTCGACCCACTCACGAATGCTTACTGTAAATGCCAAGAAATTCGGTTTCCACCGTCGTGTTCCAGATGAATTTTCGCTGATGCTCCGAAGTAGCCATGCCGATGCCACGTGTCAACGAATCTGATGAAGACCAAGACCAAGTCTTCTCTGCACCTTGAGCTTTTCATTCTGGCATCCGAGTGGTGCTAGGGAGTTATGTTAAACAAAATAAAAATCAAAAAGGTAAGACATGGTCACCGCGCCTTGAAGAGCGCTGGAGTGTTTACACATTTCATCATTGGCTTCGATCGGCCATCATCATGAAATTGTGAACCCTTTCAAGGTTTCATGTGTTTCAATACAATCTCTCTTTCTGACATATCTCGAAACCCTGCAAAGTGCGTCCTTTGAGGTTCATTATTCGCGATTACTTTGCTTTTCGATAAGCGTGTAATTCACACACGGATTTCGGCAACTTTTTTTGATTCTGTGCATCTCTTGAACTCTGTTTTTTTTTAGCTGTCCAAGTCAAAGCCATCAAATGGCTGTGCAAGTGCAAAAGAAACGATAACGTAGCATCAAGTCGGTGTGCAAGTGCAAGAGAAGATCTGATAACGTAGCATCAAGTCGGTGTGCGAGTGCAAGAGAAGATCTGATAACGTAGCATCAAGTCGGTGTGTAAGTGCAAAAGGATCTGATAACGTAGCATCAAGTCGGTGTGCAAGTGCAAGAGAAGATCTGATAACGTAGCATCAAGTCGGTGTGCAAGTGCAAGAGAAGATCTGATAACGTAGCATCAAGTCGGTGTGCAAGT
>Ga0126342_10010071_pt1 | contig 16913 bp, 19 predicted proteins | sample Cyp1metagenome_FD_92528 | JGI IMG/M metagenome (GOLD analysis project Ga0126342, IMG submission 92528) | Coral microbial communities from Lord Howe Island, Old Settlement Bay, Australia - Cyphastrea 1 metagenome | ecosystem: Host-associated > Invertebrates > Cnidaria > Coral ... | reverse complement strand
TCCTTGGACCGGAGAAAAAGCCATTGAATTAGTTTGGTTCCATTTGGTTGCAATTGAGGCCATTTGAGCAACTGGTCAATTAACAACTAAAATTTGCAATTGAGACAGTTTGTTTTTTTTGAACCATTTTGAGTTCTTTTTCTTTTTGGTTGTTGGCTATTTGGTAATGTGTTGGCATCAAGTTTTGGACATCTCCATCAGCCACTTTTTTCATCCCAGCGAGCTATTCTGAGCCAGCTAAAGTGTGCACAGAGAGCGTGCGAAATATTTTGAGATTTCAACATCCGAAAATGGCCCCTCAATTTATCTCAAAAAATGGCCGAGAAAAATATGTCAATTTTGGTTTGGTTTAAGTGGTGCTCGAGTGCTGCATGAGCATGTTTGAAGCCTTTTGACTGGTTTTGAGGTAAAAAAAAATTACTCAAAATTTTGCATTTCCTCAAGGCCATTTCCTCAAGGCGGCCATTTTGCATATGAGAATATATTTCTGAAGCAGCAGGTCCTCATTCAATAGCTTTCAATCCCACCTTGCGATGACATCGAGGGTCAAGTAATCCGGCGGAGCCGACGATGAGCGTCAGCTCTAAAATAAATGTATGTATGTATGTATGTATGTATATATGTATGTATGTATGTATGTATGTATGTATGTATGTATGTATGTATACCACCTTTTCTGGGATAGGTTTAATATATTTCAGGATGTATGCCCCATTGTTGGACAAACCCATCTCCAACATTCCACCCAGGCATACCCTGCCTGCATCTAGCCGTGGTCGCTTAGCATCCGGAAACCTGGTCTGATAAACTATGGGATTTGGGGGTGCCAGAGACACCCATATACCAAGTTTGTTCAAACTCCTCATATCTCAGCAAAATCCATGTTAACCACCAAAAGCAGGGTTTACCAACTAAGACTGTGTCAAACGAATTGTCATTGCTGTTAAAAAGGAGTATGCTCCAAATTCACCCAAATTCAGTTTTCCCATGTTTTCCCATGTTTTCCCATCTTTTCCCATGTGTTCATACAAAGGGTCATCAACGCTCCGATACACGCGATCCACCCCAGGGCGTACAGGTCTGGAATCATCTTTCGACGCTAAGTGGCCTGACCAAGTTCCACACGCAGACTGCACATTTCATGATTCATATTAAGTAGTCTTCCATAGCTCCACAAAAACAGACTTCGTTACTTCGTTTGGGAGTTCCTATAGTTTAAACTGGCATGTTATGGAATGTTATGGATCAAAACCCTGGCACTCTGAAATGGTTGCGTCGAAATAACTGGCAATGAATAAAATATCGTTCATCCCCCAAGTACGCCGGAGGGTTTTGAACAATTCCCATCTTTAATTTCGATACTTTCAATACTTCTTGTATTTCCCCCTCAAAAGTTCCTACCTTGCCCTGTCATGACCCATGAGACCTGCCCCTGCGCAGCAACGGCCCCACCGTCAAAGCGCGCACTGAGCGCGACCTTGGTTCTCAGCCAGTCATCAAATGCAATGAACGAATCCAACGTAATACTTAATCAATCTTAATCATGTAAACTGATCTTCTTCATGAGGTTTCTTCTCCAAATTTCCCGATGGTTGCATAAGGTTGCTTAGACACAGCCAATCTCTTTCTCTTTCTCTCTCTCTCTCTCTCTCTCTGAGCCAGCTGGGGACACCAATTTTGTCAAGCCCTATGTGGCCTATGTGGTTTGTAAACTAGGTTTCCTCAGCAACTTTTCCAACCCCAAAACATAATCTTGACAGGTCTTAACCACAAAGCATACTCACAGCTCAGATGTCTATGTTGAGGCTCAAACTCAACAGTCGCTTCATAACATCGCAACGCTGAGAACGGCCCTAAGCGTTTCTGGGCCAAAGCTACTACATGCATCTACATGCTCTCTGCGTGCAACGCGGCGTCAACAAGACCCAACACCTGGGCAATGCGAATTGGGAACCTGCAAACCTGGCTCTTGCATCACACAATTCTCCGTCTATAGGGATGTCCAAAAGTTGGGGATACCCCAGCAATATCCAGCAATGTCGAGCAATATCCAGCAATCACATGGTCGTCCCCACTGAACTGGCCTATATGTTCATAAAGAATAGATCACGGTGACAAAACAAATGTGGTGGAAATGGATATCCTAACCTGCTGGAAAAAATATCCATCTAGAAATATGCAAACCTCGGCCCAAAGGGCCAAGCATCGCCACTTTTCATTGAACCCGTCTTTCTGCGCTTGCGCTGATAACCAGCACAGATCGAAGCTCTTTCGTTTCAGCTCAAGGTACCTCCAATGCCTGGGAGGCTTACAATACTCACAAAACGTCGAAGAACGTAGTGGAACAACACATAGCAACCGGCATGTCATGATGGGGTATCGGTATGTCGTTACTAAATGGTCAAATCACAATCGGATTCCATTTGGTCAAGGAATTCCTCATGCAAACAGATGAGTCTATCTATCTGGTGGGTTTGTTGTAAGTCTAGCGCTGCCAAGGCTTTTGGGATTTTTGGGCCATTGCAAAGCACACTTGCAACGCATAAGCCATGAGCAAGTCTGGATCAAACCCCCACAGATGTCCGATATTTTTTTTTAGCCAGTCTGCTGACCCCAAAAAGCTGACCCCGAGGACTCATCCGCTTTCTTCCCTGTCTGACTTTACTTGTACAAATTAGCTCAGATTCGTCTCAACATGTCTCACCATATTGCAGGCATCCTACAGACACTTTCCAAGACGCAACCCTTGGCTGCTTATTCTACACAGGCTCACGCCAAACCGTGGCCAGGGAGCTGCAATCTGATGCAACGTGCCTGAAGTCACAGCTGGATCTGTTCATGAAGCAGCACATCTCCGCATCAGCTCCTGCCTGGGGACTAGATGAGGTCCGCCACATTCATTGGCATCTCATCGATCTGTGTGGAATAGAACCTCACTGTCGGGCTTTCACTATTTTCAAGCGAAAGAACATGGTGACTGCGAGGCCTGGTGTTACAGTGTTGGAGGGAAGAAAAGTCTGTTATGTGTGTCGGCATTTCTCTCCAACCCCAATGGCAAAGATCAACCATGGCAAGGTTGGCGTAACATGAACTGAGGCCAGTGCTGCTCGATATCGCGAAGAATACGGATGTCGTCATTCCTTGGCTCCAAGAGCTCTATACATTTCATAGTCTGGTTACACTGCAACTATAGCCACAATCGGATATATATATCATGATATACCAATCTAATTTCATCATAGAACATACATCTAATTCCATTGTTCCTTATTGAAGGCAAGAGATGTGAATGGGTATATATATATATATATATATTCTCTCTCTCTCTCTCTCCCCATCGCCATCCCGAAGGTTCAGCTAAGACTGAGGGCGAGCTGTTGGCCCAAGGGATCGGATGTTTCACAATCCAAATCCTTTGTTAATCTGGACATACGAATGGGTGCAAGATGTGATGAACAAAGGATTTGGACAAATTATGACAAATTCAAGACACTGTAGCCAGCAAATGGAATTGTCTTGACATCATCTCTGGAAAGAGGGAGAATAGGATGGATCAATCACTCGGAGGAGCATTCCGGTGAGTGGTGGCTTATAAAACTTAGCCTGGCTAATTCATCAGTTTCCTACTTGGTTTATCTCAATGTTCTCCCCATTTATGAATGGCTACAGCCCTTTTTTTCCCCCAATTCCCACCCTTTACCGAGGATCTTCACGAAGTTGATCGCCACACCCTTTCGTCCGAATCGACCACTGCGGCCGATGCGGTGGATGTACAGCTCGCGGTTGTTGGGCAAGTCATAGCAAATCACCAAGGACACCTCCGAGGTGGATCCAGGTGGCATATATAGCTGCGACTGAGAAGCCAAAAATTGGAAAGGACCAGCGACTGGTGAGTGACTGGTGTGAACACAGGGTGAACATATAGTCATTGTGAGGTGTGCAGTTGGTAAATGCACCCACATTCCTGTACATGTGAAGGCGCCGTGAATTCCATTGAAATCCAGATCCAAATTCATGGAAGCCATTCCATGCGCCCACTGCGCCTGCTGCACATCCAAACCACGACCCCACAAGTCTGTGGAGATCAACACACGGCTGGAACCAGAGCGGAACCTGCAGGATTGGATGGGGATTGGGGGACTGGGGGGTTGGGTTGATGAAAAACCACACCCAAGATATTCCAAGAATTTCCAAGATCTGGGGGAACTTTCAGGTTGGTTGTGGGTCCCAGTCAACCTCCATTGGACTCCATCATATCAGGCATCATCAAGCCACAAACAATAAGGTCGCCGCTTCTGAGGCAAGGACTGTTGCATGATGGCATCTCTCTCCTTCTGAGGCATATCGCCATGGATGGAAGCCACCTTGGCCAATCGGATCACCATCCACCAGGGATTCAACATATCTATATCTACCCACCGTGGAACGCCAAATCCAGCCCTACCCGAGGTGAAGGGTCCCCAGGCTGTGAAGTTGGCATCTCGCATCTTTTGGGTCAACCAATCCACCTGTGAGGTGTCGTGAATTGGGCCAGGCTTGGTGGTTTGTTGATCTGATACCCTGCTAAGGTCTGATTTTTAGACGTTTTTAGTAGGTCAGGTGATGTGGTCATTCCCCAAAAACACTGAAAAAATCAAAGTGCGTGGCTAGAATCCTCCAGTAGGCTGTGGGTCTGACAATTTTTTGGTGGGTCAAAATTGGCTCTACCTCTCAGAACAGTTTGGCGTCACAAGTCTCGAAAGATTAGCTGTTGAAATGTCCACAATGTGCACACGAACGTTGCCAGCCTCTTGGATTTAGTTCTGGAAAGGCTGTCAAAGGTTCAACATTTGCCAAGGCGTTTGGCCATGATTTTGTTCATGAGTGCTAGGGGCATGCCGGTCTCTGAAGCATGGGTAAATCCTTGATGAGTAGAGGCAGTTCTTCAAGACCAGCATCCATGAGCCAAGACATATGAAGCTCGTTGCTGAAGGCCTTCTGCTTGGTGTTGCAGAAAATCACTGCCTGCGCGGAATCAGTCGCAACATGTTGTGCGAGTATTTCACCAGCAGCTCCAGATTTCTGAGCAAAGTTTTGAAGTTTTTCTGGTGTATACTGTGGTTCGGAAGATCTTTTGAGAATTCATACTGTGCCACCTCCCAAGGCCAGTATTATCATTCAACGGCCATCTTCGATTAATGGGTGCAGCCAAATAGAAAGCTACCAACCTGCGTGATGGTCAGGGTATCATACCTGAGCCAAGTGTTGAAGCGGCCAAGGAACAGGTCAATCAGGTCATGAGAACCCAGTGGATTGATGTGGATTGCAATGTGTCCAAGGAGCAGGTCGCAAAGGGTATCGAACTTCCACCTCAAACATGCGCCAATTTCGACACCGGTTGTCATTTTGGGGCACCCCAACGATTATTCAATGTTTCTGGGCCAAAGTCAAAACCCAAAGCAGCTGACACATAGATATTCATCCCACCAAACATGATTAAATATGTTTTAATCATTTTAATCGGGGATCGATCCCCAGGTGTTTCTGAAAACCAGTCCATGCGAGAGTTTGCAAACGCCAAGAGACTGCTCGCGCTCCACTGCGACAAAGAACTGCTTGATTCCTTCCAGAGTCAACCTGGGTGTGCAACTACCTCTTCCCGGCCAGTTGAAAATCCCTGGAATCTCCTGGTTTGAAGTCACCAAAATATTTGTTTGTTATGAATGTTCATTTGCCCATTCCGTTGATTTGACACATCCCCATGTCAACAGTCTGAAAATTAACTCCAAAAGTCAGGGTATGAATGCCTTGTTTCAATACACACACCCGGCAGCCATTGGGCAACTATATATAATTAGTACCCATCATCCTCCTATATATCTACGTATATATATTAATGCATTTAATTCCCATGGTCCAAATGCTTACCCCGCCTAAGTAATATTGAAAATCCACCATTTTTAAATTTGTTTAAGATCATTTTCCTTGGGGTACCTGGGTACCCCATGGATTTTCCACATCCAAGGTGCTCATCGCGCTTGACCAAAACGCGGAAGGGGTTGTTCCTCGGTGCCGACGGATTGTCTCACAAGAAATGCGATGGATGCAGGCTCTGAAGGTGGCGAAATCAACGTTCATGCCGATGCATGCCCATCGAATTTCGATTGTAGACCAACTGCAATCCATTCCCCATAGGCTCCATGTATGCTATATATGGTAACATTTACCATCAATATACCCCAAATGTTAGCATATATACCATACATGGATCCTATGGGTTCTAGCACTGGGATGTTGCCACGATGCTCATGAATTGTAGGTGGTTTCAACCCCCCGTTCATTGCCAGCACTGGTCAACCAATGGGTGAAATCATCGCGAATCAAGATGGAAAGCAAATGGCCCGCGAAACCCAACCAAGTCATACCAAGTCCCCATCAATAGTGCGGATTCTATCGGATTCTAGTCTAGCCCCATTTTGGCCAGGTGTAAGCCATGCTAAGCATTGCCATACCATGGTACCATAAGTACCATACCTGAACTTTTGTGGGACTCCCATGGATTGCCAAGGTTGAGATCCCGGCATAAATTTGTGCGTCATCTCCAGCACTTCATGCCTTGCAGAGCCACTCCAAGAAGCACCCAGGAATGGTTTGTAAATGTGTAAATTGCATGTGGGAGAAAGAAACTTATGTCAAATCAGCAATTGAGGGGCCTTTGAGCTCAGTAGTTATTAACAAACTTATAGCCGGCATACAGATATATATATATACATATACATTCTGTAGTAAATGCATTATGTTAGAACATTTGTAAAAATAAATAAATAAATAAATAAGTATATATATATATATATTTAATTACGTGAGTGCACATGTGTGTAGAATCCAAATAATCTAACGTGTGAACACGCAGGGCCAATAGCAATCAATAATCAATACTCATTATCTGCCACTTAATTCTCAGCCACAAATTTGCCATCTTTGCACGGGCCAATTGACAACCAAATGATCAGGGATGTGTTGGCTCGCTTTCCAGGGGGAATCCTGGCTGAAGTGCTACAGAATCCGGGCTTTGCATATAGCATCATATAGCCATATAGCTACAAATACCATATACATCATTATAATTCATTACATGTATATATATATTGATATGATATACCTGATATACCCAACACATCGAGTATCATGGTGTAAAAACACGTGTAAAATTGACCCATCCGCCCGGATGATCCAAGCAACGGCATGGTCGCTGAAACCAGAACCACCTGCACAGGGCCATGCAACTGCAGCAGGCTGCCGACATTTTTTTTTATGTAGTGAGAAAACCCGAAAATAATTACACTGCAATGAATAAATTATTATAAAATCAAAACATCCCACAACACACTGCCGATGAGAAAAGAAACACACCAAATACATTCTTCACTTGTGCTGCTTGCAGTCGTGACTCCGTCTAAATTGACTTCTCCAACCTTGGAATGCACATGAATGCCGTGGTCTCAAAACGGAATTCCCCCCCCTCCCCCGCCCCTTCACCTGCGTGGAAGGTGGGAGGTATCTGTAGATGTCATAGACTTGCTCCTTGAAGCCCCTGAGTCGTGTCGGCCGTCCCTTGAGATCACATAGATATATCACACATTACTGAGCAAATCTGAGCAGAATGCACTGAATTGACCATTAAGCATCTTTCACAAGTACCTGACGTACCTGCAAGGAAGAATCTCATTTCCTGAAAGTTGGCCCATTACTTGTCACTACTACCATCTACCATCCAATCAAATCGCCAATCATAAAGAGAGATATTCCAAAGAGTTGTTGTCACAGGAAAAACACATCAGACACCCAAACACCGGCCTATTGAGCATCTCATCAGCCTCATCCAGCACCAGCATCTTGATGTGACGGGTGCTGAAATGTCGCTGCCTGGGTGGCGAGAGCCGCGGCTTCATGGTCCGATATAGCTGGTAGGCTGGTAACTTCCCAGGAAATCCCTATACGACTCTATATGCATGACCTATGTAGCTTATATGACTATGATATTTGATCTCAGTTGTTTGATCTGAGTTATCAAGTGCAACGACTATGCCCAGTATTTAATAGCTTATATTGGCTCCGTGCATCATATCGGCTGGATTTATGGCAATTCATGCTGCTGCACCATACATCTCACATTATAACCAGGATACACTCAGTGGACAAGTTTGATGTACAACTAGAACATGCACATTCCCAGCCTTGATTATACTCTAAATGTGCGGTTTCTTCTGGCTCTTGAGCAATCCCATTCCATCCCTCCATCATCAATTGTCCAAGATGCTGAATCATGTGGAAGACCCTGCCAGGTGTACCAGAAACAATCTGCACGCCTGCTTCGAAGGTGTGGATGTCATCGGAGACACGCTTGCCTCCGATGCACACGTGCACCTGAACGTTCAGGTAGTCACCTCAGTAGGAAAGCGATGTCTGGAATGAATGAGGGGAGATGTTCCAACCATTGGCTGTGGCACAAACATGTTCAATTAACTTGGATTGGATAGATTGGATTGGATCAAGCGAATCAAGCATATCATCGACTTGCGAAAAGTTAGTAAGAGGCCATCACTACATCTTCTTTTTGCATTTTGCATCTGTTCCACAAGGTGCCACCCCCTCTGTCAGGATGAACCCAATCCGCCCGATTTATCTAGAAGTAGCCCCCATTCAGCACCATCGCCCCATGGCCACATCAAGCCAAGCAACCCAGGGCAAGGCAAACCTTCTGACTCTGCTCTGCCAGTTCTCGTGTGGGTGACAAGAACAACGCCTGCGGATGCACTGAGGCGGACACCCAAAGTGCAATGGCGCGAGGAGTTGGTGAATGCTCTCGGTTGATGCTTTGCTGATGCCCACCAGTCATAAGTTGGTTTATAAACCCTATTGACTAATATTGCACTACATATCTCTCTATATGACTATATTGTAGATGTAATGACGGAGATGTTTTCTCGAAACTTCTTCAGGTCTTCTTGTCACATCACATCCACTGATGCGCCTGGGGCTCTCGAGAGCTGGTGTCAACACTCTGCAAGGCTCCCAAGCAGAACACGCACGTCTTTCCTGGTGAATGTGAAACCACCAGAGGCAGCAGCACTGGCAGCACTAGCAGCCAGGGATAGTCATTCTGCAAAAGAATTCTGCAAAAGAAAATAAGAGATGACAATACATGACATATAATACATTATAATATGCTTTGCCCTCCAGAAGACTTCCATCCCTCGACTCCTGTTCCACTCTGAGACTGGACGATGACATCTCGACCCTTCAAGATCGGCAGAATGGCACGCTGCTGCACGGCGGATGGTCGCTCAAAACCTGGGGGTCACTGCAAAGCGAGGGATTGCCAGCTGCCTGAAACTGTTTAGCAACTGAAACCGCAAAAGATTCTACAAAGTGCTAACTAAATCAGGCATATCAGGCTAAATCCACTTTCCAAATCCAGTGACCAGCAGTGCACAAGTGCCATCCTCCATTCCCACCACTGCAAACGAGGGGCCGTAAGCATAAACACCTCGAAGCAAATCTTCTTTCAAGCCCAGGGCATCGAAGGTGGGCAAAACCTCCACATCCTCCGCAGGTCCAGTTGCGTTTTTTGCAGGAAATATTGTTGTGATGATTTGGGCATGGGGAAAAAACATCTTCCATGTGTGACACCATGGATATGCTGAAATACGCTGATATTTTTGGCTGCAAAGCACTTTAGATGTCCTTACATCAGCACGGCAGGTGCTGTTTCCGTCCTCAGAGGTTTCGAAGATCAAACCCTCGTCGTTGGGACCTTTAGACATGGCCTCAGCTCTGTGAAGGTCACCATGCCCCGTGGTGCATCATGATGGCATGCCATCTGGGACATATGATGGAATCTGTGGGATTACGTCAAGAACAATATAATGTATATATAAAATATATATATATAATATGTATATAATATGTATATAATAGGTATATGTTTATATACACATTTGTATATATATATGCATACCGCTGCATAACTTCCTTTCTGCTTTGCCTTTCATGCTTTCCATGGCTTCACGTGTGCCTTCATCTGATTCTTGATAACCTGCGAATAACCCAACTCCGAATGCCCTTGCTACTGAACCAGGGAATGAAACAAATACCTTGGCGCCATTGCTAAATAATATCCACATAACTTAACCACACATAACCAAGTTCTGCCAACCTCAAAATGACTGCGAGATCTGTTCATGTTAGCCATTGAAGGGATGACCAACCTTGAGCTCACATTTTCAGCAGCTGACGATTCCAGTGAAAACCATATACGCCATATAGATATATACAAAGATGCCCCTGCAGGCCAAACGCAACTTGATGCAACGGAGATACCTCGACCTTTCGGAGGCTGTTTTCAAGCGCAGTTGCTATTTTTGGGCCACGATCTGCATGAAAGGCGCACACAAACTCCACCAAGAAAAAGGTTTAGAAATCTTCAGACTCGCGGTTTATGCGTCAAGTAAAGATCACCAAAGTTAGACCCGAAGAATTCCTAGCTGCAGGAAAAACATTGCATCGCCACTGGCACTCCGGGAGTTTCACATGTTTCACCGTTCTCTGCTTTCAACATCTAAAACCAGCTGGCTCCATAAGTAACGGCACGCATTCTTTTCTCGCTCGGGCACGATCAGCTCTTTGGAGCCTTACGCCTCAAAAAACCATGCTTGGATAGAGGGTGGAAAAACATGGTTGAACCCAGTTTGAACATCATCATGAACATTATGGCATATTATGGCACCAGTTGCAATGAATGGTGGCACAAAGATTACAATGGCTTGTCATCAAATATAATAATCATTTCATGGCGCCTTCCCAACCTGCAGCGCAGCACTGACCCATCTGACCCTGTAAAATCCACCAAAATGCTCCAAGAATCATACCCTTGTGAACTCCACTGGTTCTTTGAAGCCTCTGATCCGACAGTCCTAAATCATGAAGTTGTTACATGTTGCAGGGTTATCTGCCTCATTTCTTTGAGCTGCGCAAGGTTTGGACTAGACCTGCAGTGCTGCAGTGCCACCCCTGCTGGGTCAGGAAGAACCAAGCACGAGGGTTTAGGGTTCCCAATTCAAGTGCGGAACATACACAAACTTGGGAAACATATTGAAAGCCGCAAAGGATCTCAGAACGGCCAAGTGGGGGTTGACTTCTCAGTGGACATTCGCAAACAATATTCACTTGTCTCTGATGCGTGGCTTTGTAATGTGTTTGCAATGCAAAAGTTTCTTCATCCCCAATCAGTCTCCCCAGGGCAAAGTCCGAACTGAAATGTGTTTTCATTTTTTCCAGCGACTGGAATAATCGCATGCTGCCTGCATTCACTATACAAGCTGCGACTCTGTGAGCCAAAGTGGTTCGGCTACCACTGTACTTAGAGAAGGTAGCACAACATGACTCTCTGAGGCCACTGCCATCTTTCACGTCGCACATATCCAGTAGCTCCGCGCCCGAACTCCAGCAAGCTCAGTTCCAAAGCACCTGAGCCGGCCACAAACCACGGAGAAGTGTCTGCCATCCAAAATGTCATCAAAATGTCATAATAATTAAGTTGAGACGCTGAAGCTGCATTCGAACTTCGGAATCAAGAATTGGCCTGGCAATCTTGGCGCGCTCCGGCACTGCAATTGAATCAATTGAATGGTTCTCCCTCTGAATGGAAAATGGGAGCATCCAACGGAAGGAAAGACTTCCAGTCTTCCAGTGAACGCTTCACATCACTCGAAGGCTCCGGCCAGCCCAGCCATCCCCCTGCAGAGCGTGCAAATCACCTGAGCAAGAAAACCGTGGATCGATCATCACAAAATGCTTTGATCATCTTTAATTAATCCTGTTTCAATGGTTTGGTTTGGTTCTACTCCTAAGAGATCCTAAGAGCTAGGTTCAGTTGACTAAGCAGCTTGCAAATCAAATTTTCCCCAAAAACCATCTTCGTGGTAGAAGCCATGCTCAAGAGGGTTTCTACCTCCGGCAAATGTCCAAGAATTGGTTTCAGGATGTTTCAAATAAAATGTGCAAGAAACCCCGTAGTTCATGGTACTGTATAATTCCCGTCAGGTTTTTCCCCCAACCAAGCCATCGAAAATGGCTACTTCAGTTTCATACTTTGGACTTCGAATGAAGTGAGTTGACGCCGTCACCAGCCAAGCTGCTTCCCGATTTCTGCGGCTTGACCTCCCAAAATGGCTTCTTGTGGGCCCATTGGCGCCAGCACCCCATCTATCGGAGTTTATTGGAGCCATTCCATGCCATTCCCACCTCAGAAGGGTTCCAGCTTCAACGGCCAACACGCAAGGGTATCGGATCTCAGGAAACACAGCAGGCGTACCAGGCCTACTCGACGACCAGGGCACGTGAGCCGGTCCTGAAAGGTTGTTTTGTGAGGCAAGCAGGGGCAACACAAACATTGTTTTCAATTTGCTCCGGTCATTGCGCTTTGAATTGGATAAAATTGTTTTTTGCAAATCTGTTCGCAATCGATCCTGCAATGGCAATGAACGACAAATCATCTGTTTGAAACTGCGTTGGCCTTTCATAAGGGACAGCTGTGACTCAAATGTGCTCGTGCTGCTCAAACATTCTCAGGGGAACAATGTGAGTCCAAGCTGCTCATGACGCCAGTCGAGGACTGTTTCTCTCTGGAGCGCTCGCGGGCAACCTGCTTGTGAGATCGTCCATTAATTAAGATATATTAAAATCATTAAAAGGGTGCAGGCGCCGGCCACCTGCGCCAAATGAGCCCGCCGTCCTCTATCTCCCTTGACAGATCGGCCCATCTCAAGACATGAGAAAGTTCTTCCATCTGCTGCAGCACGTCGGCCTTCTTCCAAGCTGCCAGCAGCCCTTCTTGCCGATCGAAAATCAATTTCTTCAAGTCCTGGTTGAACGCCTGCTTGTCTGGAATCTTTGCCAAGATATGCTGCACATCTTCGGGGCGGCTGGCCTGCATATTCTCCACTTGAAGACCTTCCAAAGTACACTGTCTCCTGAGCAAAATAGTCTTGCTCTTCAGCATCAGCTTCTGATCCATGCCCCTGCGATAAGCTTCAGCCAACTCAGCAACACACCAGGCCCGCCCAAAGAGGTCCAAATTGGCGTCAACAGCAACTACCTCTTCAAACCAAGAATTGTGCTCTGCCAGCAATGCCATCATGTCATCAAATTTGTTCATCTCACAATGGATACTCTCCCCATTTTTGTTCAAAGGTGGATCCTTGTTGAAAAACTTGGGCGTGGAGCAAGGGCATGTTGGATGTGGGACCTGTGTGACAGGATCGATATCTCTTTTCGGATTTTCTCCACAAATCCCTGCATGCTGATTGACTGCGAAGGCACAGATCCAGTAAGTCTTCTCAAGGAGACCTCTCACCAAGAGTGCTTCCTCCACAACCTTGGTACCTTCCATGTCAGACAAAAGTTCAGCAACAAAGTCAAACGAGTGCTCTCCCAGAGCGTGAGCTACTACACTAGCCACTAGATCACGGAAGAGATTGGACCAGTTGTGAGTGACCATCTTGGAAGGTACCACCTTGTGGCGTCTGTTCAACAGCTCCGCATACGAGCTACAAGTTGAAGAGGTCAGAGGAATAATTGCAAGTCTGACCACATCATTGGTAGTGTGAACTGATGGCTTGAAGGACATGATTGCAGGGTCAAAGATTTGCTTGTAAAATGCAATAAGATCGGCCAAGAAGATGCCGCGAGTGGCCAGGTCTACCGTCTTGGCAATCCACTGTGAACCCTTCCCAGCGATGTCATGTCGCAAGTCAGGGATGCGGGGACAGGTGGAGCAGCGAAACCATGGGAGAGCGGGCGGCCGCGCGGATCCACAACATGCCAGTAGTTTGTATGCATTCGACAACAGAAGGACACCAACCACGTTGACCACAATATTGACGCATTGAGCTGCAAAATAAGAATGGTATTCTTCAAAGAGACCAAGGAAACTGTTGGCATACGAAAGGGTTTGGGTGGTGGCATAACTGGCGAGAAAGCCAATTCCTTGTAGAAAGGCATCCCTTCTAGAAGCAAGCAAAGCTTCCATGGCAGCTGTGTTGGCTTCTTTTCGAGCCGTCCGCATAGCCCTCTGGAGGGTGAACACTGTTCCACAAAACATCATCATGAAGTAAATCAACACCCACCCGCCTAACAAGTATGCAACACCCAACACCCAAATTGCAGGGAGCCGTCCCGCTGTCTGTTTGACGATAAAGCCACAAACAACGAGCACAACTTCCAGGCACCACATTCCCGCAAGGCAACGCAAGCAACTGGTCGCCCCCAAAGCGGACCAAATCGCCTCGAAACGTTCTAGAGCAAGGTATTGCAACCCGAGAAATTCCACCCACCAGAGAGTCTCCCTCCACTGAAATTCTGCGCGGAGAAGGCATAGCCCTCCGAGCCAGGTGATCATCAAGAAGCGTGCGGCATCAAGCAAATGTCCGGTCGGAGCAACGAGCCACAGCCACAAAGCTGCCCAACCAGCCAGCCCAACGGAGAGAGCAAGAGCCCAAAGAGTGGCATCGTCCATTCTGACCAAACAACAGCCACCTATATCTCCGTCCATGTTGGTATACCTTTTCCTGAAGATTCCATTTGCTGCCGAGAAATATGTGCCGAGAATCACCACCATCAGAACAGTGCCGTGCTGACAGCATGGAATCCAACACCTCGGCGCTTCAAGTTCAGGCTTTGGTGTCGAGCTGCAAATGTGAGGCTCAGTGTGGTTCTCTGTCTGGTTCTCTAGACACTCAAGAGGCTTTCCCTCACAAGCCCCTCCTTTGGCTGCAGTCAGGACGTTCACTGCACCGCTGCGCCCCAGCAGTGTCGCTGGGGCGGTCATAGCACCGTGGAAAAACGCGTGGCGCTGAATGGAAAATTGCCGGACTCTTGAGCCAAGTTGACAAGGTCTGAATCTGACATCCACGATGAACGTCATGTTTCAGCATCCAGGACTCTCAGGTTCCACGATTCCAAAAGCACTCAGCACTCAGCTCATGCTTCAGAGTGCCGGCCCCGGTCTCAGTCTGCACGACCTGGCTGTCCATTTGACAACTGTGTCTCATCCTGCTAGATTTGCACCTTAGGCAAGAAACTCTGGATGAATCACTTGGAAATGCTCAAACAACATCCATACTGGCGCAAACGTTCTGTCCCAAAACATTCTCAAACTAATTCACTTGGTCCATCATGAATCTGAACATAACATATATGAACATATACTATATAATTACAGATGTTCAGGCGAAGATTTTTTTTTGCGATTTAACATTGCACAAATCTTAGGCCTACCAAGCGCGAACCAAAGCAAAGCAGCTTATCACAAAACCTGCCAGGAAAGCCTGCCAAAAAATCCAACAATTCCAATTTGATGCAATTTGCAGTTCCACGCGATTTTGCCGGACAGAACAGCACTCATGATTGGTGGTACAAGTCAAATCCAACAGCACCTGAGTCAAGACAAACAAAGACATTGCGGCTCCGCGGCTCAGCAGATTCTTCTTCCGTCCAAGCAGGCCCGTAGGCAAAGAAATGCCACCTAAATATGGAAACTCTTTAGTTTCTAAATTTCTACTCATCGTACTCTTCTTTGGAAACTTGAAACATCGCAGCCCTTTTTCAAACCCCTGAGATGCCCCGCGAACGACGTAAGGACTTCCCGGCGTTGCACCTGATCCACTGTTCCAGGGTGAGCAGGATCGAGCAACAAATAAGGCCTGACTGCCTCTTATAATTACAGTAACAGTCATCTTTAAGGAAAAATCTTAATTTTGAGATACGTTTAGGGGCCCCCAACTTCCAGGAAAAGCCACGTCGCCTGAGCACCAGGCCTCAAATGGGAGATGTAAACCTTTGGCGGCAATATGTGGCAATGAAACCTGCTGTTGGGCACGTCCTAAGCTACATTGACTAACGAAGCCACAGGCGGGCAAATCTTTTGAAAAACCTCAGGATCTCAGGGAAGAACTCCTTTGAAACCGCTCATTTATCTCATTTTAGCAGTGTTCAAAACCCTCTGACGATTCCTGTCAACTCCTATTCTTTTCGGCCAGGGCTTCCGCAGCTTGCGTTCTGGCTTCCGCGGTGAGATGTGCGATGGCTGGCACTTCCGCGGAGCTTCCGCGACGATCCGTCTTCGGATGTCTTCGGGGGTATGTTCTCTGCGCATCCTATCAGGAGTTTGAATATGCACAAGCGTTTCCGCGGAGCTTCTGCAAAGGGACTGAGTATACTTACTTCCGCGAGACCTTTCGGTGCTTCCGCATGCTTCTGCGACTGCAGTTTCAGCTTCCGCGAAGGTGTTGTAATAGACAACTCTGGCTAATTTAGTCCTATTTAGTCTTGGTGGGTTTTGATCGCTGCTCATTTGACTTCTGTGCTACCTCCTCGCACTGATTTTCATAGCAAATGTGAATCGATTGCCCGCTCCTGTACCTACTGGCGAGAGAACAGGGCTATCAAATACAATCAAAAAATATCAAAAAGTTCCTGCAGAATCCACACAGGCCACAGGCCTCAATCAACTACAATCGAAAAGTCCCCGCAGAAAACTCCTGCTATACATTGAAGGTCTGGCGACGTCCGGTCAGACGGCTCACGGCCCTCAATCAGCTAGAATCCAAAAGTTCCTGCAGAAAGCACCTGCTCTCCATTTGAAGGGTCAGACTATACACAGTCCTCAATCGACATCGACAAATTCATGCAGATAACACCTGCTGTACATAGGGGGTCTTCATAAGACCCTCAGGGTCATACTTTTCAAACATCAGCTGCAACTGCTCAAAGCCCTCAGCATATCTGGCCTGCACATATTCAGCATCAACCAGTCCATACTGCTGCAGACCCCAGTGCATGCGCGACCGTGGAAATGCCTCTTTCATCTCTTT
>Ga0126342_10010070_pt1 | contig 16913 bp, 7 predicted proteins | sample Cyp1metagenome_FD_92528 | JGI IMG/M metagenome (GOLD analysis project Ga0126342, IMG submission 92528) | Coral microbial communities from Lord Howe Island, Old Settlement Bay, Australia - Cyphastrea 1 metagenome | ecosystem: Host-associated > Invertebrates > Cnidaria > Coral ... | reverse complement strand
CATGTTCCAAACCACCACACAATTTCCCACACAATTTCCGAAGTCGGCCTGCTCAGGGTTCGGAGCGAGGCCTTTTAGCCCGTCCGCTAAGCACAGTCAGTGCCGTGAAACAGCGCTTCATCCAACAGCGCAAATTTGGCCTGCCGCCGGGCCAGAGGTAAGGCCTCCAAGGCTCTCGTTCCTCTGCAGCAAGGCCCTTTGCAGGCAGTTGCTATCCAATGCTCTGCTCCACTCCAGCTAAAATAGCACCACCGAATGGAGGCTGCGTTGACGAAACTTTGTATGGAATCCCCTTCCACTTTGCAAGCGTTCATTCCAACAGTTTGGCCAGTAAGCTTCCAAAACATATTCAAGCAACGCCTGAACCATTTGAGGCGCACCAAAAACGGATGCCGCTCCGGGTCCAAATAGGGCCTGGTCTGCGCGTCCAACCACTGAGCTCCATGCTTCACCGGTCCTGGGCAACCAAATGTAAGTTGGTAATCAACGTACAAATGCGCGAAGCTGATCCAGCGGGTCTCACCAGCATCATCACTGGTTGTCCGAGCCTGCCACCATCTGCAAATCCGACGCGCCAAGCCGGCTCCGTATGCAGTTGCAAACTTCAAAGGGATGTCGCCTCTCCACGCAGCAGTGTTGAACTCCACAGGGAAAATGCGCAACTGTCGAGGTTGCGCAATAGGCACCTCATCCAGCGTCACCTGTGCCTCTGTTTGTACACTGCGGCGGGCAACTGCAATGTGCAGGGCGCATACCTGTTCGTGCAAAACTCTGGCCGCCATCGTCTGGTCCACGTGGAGCTTCCATTGATCCCAAAACTGCGGCGACCTGTCAAGGTTGGCGTGCTTGGCCACTCCATCCACAACGTTGTTATGCCAGAATTGCCAAACCTCAGTGCGGCTCTTCGCCTGGTGCAACTTCCGATGGGCTGGGATCTTCACAACCTCGCATCCATCTGTACCCAACATAGCAACTGACGCCAGCACCCATGTCCAAAGGTCAGCGCTGGCAGAGTTAGGTTTGAGCGCAGTTCTTCCCGAGGTGAGCCGGTGGTATTTGTTTACTACCCCCAAACAATCACAGCACACTTTTACCCTGAAAGCCCCTAGCGCTGCATGGTGGAGGATGACGGCCAACGCAAACAACTCACCACGGTAGGAGGTTTGGCAAAGTCCAGGGACATGGCCCGCACCCAGAACGCCACCACAACTGAAATTCCACACAGGGGAACACGGATCAGCAAGGATGGCAGCCCACGACGCAACACGGAAGGCAGGGTCCGCTTGCCACAGACAAGAACCGTCAGTGAAAACGTGATTGAGGACACCAGGTTTGAACGCACACGCCAGGGACGGGACCGCACAGGGCACAGAGTCCAACAAACGGAGCCACGCAAGGTGAGTGGGCGGGTAAATAGCCCAGCTGCGCAAGACCATGGCTTCCGGGAGCAAATCCAAAAGAGGGAGCACATCAGGAGCCAAGCTGGTGCGTAAGTCCAAGGTGTTGGGGCATTCGAAGTATCGGTGGCGCAGGGAGTCCAGCTGACCACACCACTTGCAGGAGCCTGTACCTTCATTCCAGTGCACGTGGGCATCTTGGGTGAAAAGGCCCCCGGCCAGGCTAAGGCGGAGCATTGATTGATCATCAACTGCCAGGCGATTGATGGCTTGACGTGTGGTGGTGGTGTCAACCATGTCAAGACCATGAAAATCTTTGCGGTGAGAGACTGCCGCACAGACATACTGGTGCCATTGCCATTGCAGCCTGTGGCATAGTTCAGCAAAGTTGACATGAGCTGGATGGAAAAGGCCAATTCGATCTTCCCAGTGCCCTGTGGGTTTGATGGCAATGCCAACTTTCTGGATGCGTCCAAGCAAAACAGCCGCCGGAGAAGATGGTGGACTGTTGGTGATGCCGGCTGCAAGTGGAAAAAGATCAGAAGCCCAAAAGTCCAGGGGGCAGTTAAGACGGGTCTCTCCTACCGTGCGGATCAGGGCAACAAACTCAGGATCCACATAGGCTTCAACAAGGCCAAGCAACAACATGGGATTGACACCAGGTTTGTCCATACTGAGAGCCTTATTTGCATGGCGTCTTTGGCATAACCAGGTGTTGTCACTGATCGGGGCACTCTCAACAGCAAAAAGGCCTCGTGGCCATGCCACAGTTCGCAGCGCCCGCAACTTGGACCGGTAGCTGGCACGGCTTTGGCGAAGCTGAGTCCAGAAAGGTGTCAGAGCATCAAGGCGACTGGTAACCGTGCTGTTGGTGTGCTGGCGTGAGAATGCCACGTGAGCGCCCAGGTCTTTGGCCGCATGTTTGACCGGGATTCCAAGCGACCTCAGGTTGGCTCTGACCTCGGCTGAGGTGGACCAGGCGTACGTTTTCTGGCGGTCAACTGTCAGGTCGGCCAGGCTGGCAAATTCAAGAAGTGCATCCAACTGCTGTGTAGCGGCTTGGGCATTCCAGGTGATGAAATCCCAATTGTCCACAAAGCTTAGCACCCTCAGCAATGGGTATTGCGCTGCTATGTAGCGGTGCATGATGTCATCCATGATCAACATGCCATAGCAGCTGAGGGCACAGCCTTCTGCAAGTCCGGTGCTGGTGGTGAAGCCAGTGCTGTATGAGTCACGCACCTTGAACCTACGTGTCATGGCGGCCAAGGCCCCACACCAGGCTGTCATGGTAGACAACGGTGTGCCGACTTGCAGGGCTGCGGCGATGATGGGATACCGCGGGAGGCAATTGAAACATTTCTCTATGTCAGCTGTCAAGCCGCTCAAGCACTGATTCTGGTCATAGGCCTGCTGACTGCTTGAGACCAAAACACGCCACAGCTGGCTGGTCTGATGACCCTTTCTGTTTCCATATATATCTGGATGGCACCACTGGTTGGCCTGATCCAGCATGCATCTGGCATGAAGGGAACTGAAAGCTCTGTAAACCATCGAGAAGATGGTTATGGGCCTGTAGTCTTGGGTGCTGGCTGCACCTTCTCTTTTTGCCAGTGACGCCACACTGCCGGTGACTGTCTGCAAAGGCCAACTTCCATCACTACAAGCTCGGTGGTATAGCTGGCACAAACTGGTCAGGCTGTTGCGGTCCAGGTGGAGGATATCTGCTCTGCTGACGCCATCTAAGCCGGTAGCAGCCTGGGACTTCTTGGAGGCAACTTCGGCACGCAGCAAGTCTGGTGTGATGTTTACTGGCACAAGGTCATGTCTGGGAAGGTGGTGTCGGGCAAACCTAACCAGCTGATCCCAGTGGCTGTGGGGGATGTCATCGTGTTTGCACCACCGAAGCTTCCACTGGGTATGGAATACGGCAAAAACTTCATCAAGTGCACCAACTGGCTGGGTGTGAGTGACTTGATGACCCACTTGCGCATCGGCAATGTCAGACAGGTACAATGTGTCGGCGGTGGCATGAATGATGGTGGTTGGCATATTCCCTACCACCACCGGATCTTGGGCATCAAACAAGACTGGCTGGTCAAGGAGTACCGCACTGTCCTCCGGTCTGATTTCAGCAACCTTGGCCTTTTTGGTGACCAAGAGGCTGGTCACAGGTTCTGGGGTAGGCCTTTTGGTGTCCTTGTAGATCAAGTTTTGATTGCGTTTGTGGGCACAAACCTTGGCTGCTTTCTTGGCGGCGTTCAACGTACGTTCAAAGGCTCGCAGCTCACCTTGAAAGGCTTCACACAATTGGCACGCATGGTTTGCATCAGGTGGAAGGGTCGGCACGGACGCAGGGTCTTGAAGTCCAATGCATTGCCGGGAAATCCACCATGCCTGAAAAGAGGGACCAAATCCAGTTGCCTTCAGGACACTGGCCCAAAGCATAGTGCCATGAAGTTGTTGGTTGGCAACAGCAGTGCCATAGTGATGCATGGCCCAGCGATGGTAATTGTGCAGTCTCCGCAGTTGACGTAGCCATCGGCTGTGCTGAACGTTGTAACCATGGAACGCAGGTTGGAAGTCACTGGAGCGGCCTTTGCGAGGCGGTGCTGCCCAGCCTCTGCGCACTAAGGGCTCAGTTCTTTGGCCTCGGCCCTGCATTTGGTATTGCCATTGTTCACCCAAGTGGTCTTTGGCCAATGCCTCTTTGGCTTGCCAGAGCTGCTTGTACACTTCCGTGGGGGAGCCTTCAGCAAAATCCACTGGCTGGTCAAGTGGCGGGACAACGTTCCACGGCACCGGCTTGGGCTTCGGCCACAGGTATCGTTTGGAAAGCGCACCATCCAAGGCAAAGAATGCTCGCAACACGGAGTGATCTGCAAAACGATCATGGTCAACGAAGGCACACCGAAAGAACGGCACCAACTCTGGCGAAATCCACAGCATGTCCTTGCGAGTACATCCCTTGCACGTCGGTTGAGGTTGGGTTCCAGTACGCAGGCATTCAAGGTCTTGGGCTTCACGCCAGCCTAGCTGGACCAGGCGCTGGAGAGCTGGGAGTTGGTCCATTTCATGGTTGAGGTCACCGCACAGATACCTTGGTCCAGAGGCAACCTGAGTCATATGGCTGATCAAAAATTCCAACATCTCGGAGGAACGGGCCAAAGCATTGTGGTGGACTTTGCCTTGTGGGTAGCCATACATGACTGCGCCTGTGATCCAGGTTTGATTGATGAACGTGCCAGTGATTTGAACTCGGCCGGTTTCAAAAAGGTCTTGGGGCCAGCAAGCGCAAAGTGCGCGGGCAGGAACTCGAGCTATGGTCGCAACTCCAGAGTATTGGCCAGCATCATTGGTGTTGATCCGAGCAGGCAAGGGGGAACCTGTGATCACATGACTATATTGGCTGTGCGACTTCAAGCTGTGTTGCAAAACGGAACGGGCAGTGGTTGTGAGGTGGGTTTCACAAACCGCTATGACATCTGTGTCGACTCCGGCAAGGAGTACGCTTTTTCCCTGTAACCCGGATGGGTTACAAACCCCGAGGGACCATGTGTCGCCAGCGGCTGCAGGACCTGGTGTCTTGGCTTCACCGATGCGGCACTCAGCACCCAAAAACATACTAAGGACAAGGAAAATCCATATGAAAAACCCTGGTGCTCGAAAGCGATGGTTCACCACAGGTTGGGTTGTGGCTCTGTGGCTACCGGACCTTCATTCGAACCTGCCTTTCTTTGCAAGTATGGTCTCAAGCTTGTTCATTTGGTCCTCGAACATGTTGGACATGTGGGTACGTTGCACCTCCATTTGGGACATCATCTGGGCTTGCAAGGTCTGAACCTGTGCAGAGTGCTGGCGATGGTTTTCGGCCACTGTCCCCTCCAACGCCTGGTGGCGTGACGCAAGGTGCTGCATCTGCTTCTCCAACGTCTGCAGGCGATCTTCAGTGTCGTCTGTTTCCATGCGATCCATGGGAAGCTTCTCCATGATGCTGCGTTCCAGGCGCTCCTCCAGCTCCTGGAGCTGTGGGGTCATGGTAGGCGCAGGTGGGGCAGGCATTTTTGTCAAGGCCTGTTGCCATGGATCGTGGACTGTCCACGGGTCCTGGGCACTGGTGGATGAGCACAGTTCGATGGTGCTCTGCGGACCAATCACCGTGCCATGCTCTGCCATGCCTTCCCGGACGGAGTCGCAACGTGAGATCATCACCTGGCCATGTTGCATGTTGTACACCAGCTGTGGAGGATCTGTCACCGATTGAACAAGCCACATCACGCCACCGGAAATTGGTCGGGCAGGTTGGAGAGGTCTCGCCTGCCAAGCCCACTCAGCAAAGACACGGCCGATGGACTTACGGTCGCTGCCATATGGGAATGGGCCGCATTGCCAAGTAAGCCTCGTACCTGGAGACAAAAACTGTCCTTCCGGCTTCAGCTTCTGGAACACTTGCTGAAAGTTCTTGGCAGTGACTCGAAGTCCATATCGCCGGCCGGATCTCGCAAGGCCAAGGCTCATCGGCTCGCATTTGGACTGGTGCTGGGCGGTGGCAAAGTCGGCCTGTGGGAGCCATACGACCTGGTACTCATCTGTCGGGGCGGAAGCATCTGGCAACCTGGGCTCAAGATACACTCCATGTAGTCCGGACAGCTGCAAAAGTGCCAGTTCCTGGGACTTAAGGTATCTGACCTGGACGCTGAAATGGCTTGCCTGCGCATGTTTGGTTGGTCGACCTGAGTCCGTGAAAAACTGCCGGCGAAACACATCAAGCAAGGCATCTTGGGCTGAGTCAGAACCTGTCGGGTGCCATTTGCCGCATTGACAGCTGTCATCTCTGCACGTCTGCAATGGCGGAAGGGTCTGCAAAACCTGCTTGAACGGATGATCTGCCAAACTGGACCAGTCTTGGGGCCACTGGTCGGCAAACACTGTGATGCGGGCACATGCGACAGGGACATCTTGGACTGTGGGACCACCATGCGTGAAGACAGGGACAATTGGCTGTACACCAAGTTGGACCAAATGACCTGACAGCAACACTGGTTGGTTATTGACTGCACAGCAAGCTGCAAACCGGATTGTGGACCATTGCAAAGTGGTGTGCAGCTCATCGGGTCCATTAATCACCAAAATGGCGAGGCATTTGTTGGTCAGTGTCTGGCCTGATTGCAAAAATGGCTTGGCTTCAGGAAAGGACATCAAGGCAACGCCAACTGCAAGTGGTCCTACCTGGGATGCGGCAACTTGTGGGGCAGGAGCTCCAGCTTCCATTTGAAAAGATGCATCAGCCAAAGTCAATTTGGCTGGGTCAATGTCCATTGGCTTGGACGGCATGACCTTTGGGCCAGAGGCTTTGGGGGTGGCCTTCTTCGTCTTGCGTTCCTGCATGACTGCGTTCAATTCGTCTGGTATGACAAGTTGCAGTACTGGCTTCTGCTGGTTTGCCAATGATTTCAGAGTCCTCCAGGGTGCAACTCCTTGCAACGCATTCCTCACTGCATCTTGGCCGAGGCTTTGCAACACCAATTTGGCTCTGGTCGGGGCTGCTTGGCTTGGAACTCCATGTTGTTGCAAAAGCGCGCTAAGCACGGCTGTGGCATCTGTCACTCCTGCACCCCAGCACCACGGTCTCGGCACTTGGTTGAAGCCTTCCAATGACTGTCGAAAAGCCTCACGGAGTTCATCTGCTGCATTTTGCAACTGAGCGGCTGTTTCTGGCAGGTTGGAACCGGTCAAGCGATGCTGCAGAAAGGCAATGGCGGCTGCACCACAGTTTTGATCTCCGAACTGACGGCGAGTGCAGGACACATGAAAATGTGGCAACCCCAAAACTGAGCTCAAAAGTCCATGGAGGCAATTCAGGCCATTGATGTCCACATCGTCATGTTCCCATATGATGACTTCCAAAACCGTCGGCCTCAAAATCCACATGCAGGGAGTCCAATGGCCATCAAGCAGAACAACGGATGCAATGCGACTGAATCTTGGCTGCATGGAGGCCCAATACTGTACTGCAGCAGGTGTGCCTGCGGTGAGCCATGTGTGTGCAATCAAAGGATCCAGGATGGCAGTTTCTTTGGGTTTCTGGATGGCAATGGCACTCAAATGCCACCAAACTTCATCATCAGCCCATGCATGTGCCTGATTGTCTAACAGGGAGATTCTCGTGCCAACAGGGACCGTGGGACGACGCATGGAGCTGCAGAGTTCAACATCCGGTACCAACGGAGGTAGCATCGCCAACAGTTGAGGGGCACGCAAATCCAACAATCCATTGACAGTGGAGTCAAAAGGGCACGCAGAAGACGGAACCAAAAGGCCGGAGTCTGAGCCGCGGGAGTCGATGGTCTCAGGACGGTTCTCAAACATATCTTGTTCCGAGGACAAGTCCATCTGCGTGACAGCATTCAGATCTGGAGCATCCTGCGGCATCTCATCACCTCCAAACGACGGGTCATTGGGGTACAAGTCCTCATACTCGCCAATGGTGAGACGGGGAAACAGGGACAGCTTGGCTTCATGAGTAGTGAGGTTATTCTCATCATCTTTGACCCAAATTTCATCCAGGGGGATTGCATGAAGGCGTCCATGTGCCAAGATCAAGTCCTTGACAACCGCAGTTGGGGGGAACACCAAAGTCCATGCACTGAGTCCTGGCTCCTGGATGGTGATGGCACATCTGTCAGGGGCAATGGGCTGGCGTGGGACATTCGGGAAGAGCTCACGTCCTTGGGTCATGACTTCATGTTTCAAAGCCTGGAGCAGTTCATTGGGATCTGCAGGGGTGGCATCAGTGAACAACATGTGCATGTGACGTGCCAGTGATGCTGCCAGCCAAATTGAGTGCATTGGGCATGCCATCTGTCCTATCGCACACAGATTGAGCCGTTGGTTGCTTCCCCAAGGGAGGTTCAAAGGGACCCCATTCAGCAAAGAAACTTCCAGCACGTGCAAATGTCTCCAAGCACCTGCCTGTCCGTCAATGGCTGGAAGCTGCAAAAGTTGTGCATAGATGCCTTTGGTGGTCAGAAGTTCATCACTGAAACCAGTCGGCCTGCATTCACACTCACATGGCTGTGTCTGGTTGCCCCATGAGTGAAGTGCTGTCGGAAGCTTGATGTCGGGCCTGACCTGATGTTGCCTGAGTGATTGCCCACCCAATTGGAAACGTTCAAGTTCCGGTCCTTGCAACAGAAGTTGAGTTTCGTCGCTCGAAGGCCATCGATGCACATACGGCATAAGGTCTCTGGCCACTAGCGAGGAGCCTGTGGGAAAGGCTGGGATCTTCACAGGTCCGATGCAAGGGTGTGTGGCAATGACCCACCAGCGATATCGGCAAGCTGACCAAACATTTTCAAGGCGCAGCGAACATTCAACAACATGGTATCCAAGCTGATCCACCAAGGCCTGCAAATGGCTACGGACGTACATGTTGTCTCTGGCTGGCACTACACATTCGATGATCAACGCGGGAGACTGAAGCAGGTACATCATACGAAGAGTGCCAGGAAGTGATGAAGATCTGCTGTCCTGTTGTCCTCGCTGTGAGCCACCTCTTGAGAACGGTTGACATGCTATGCCGGACATGATGGTGCAAGGGTCAGGGCAATGTGCAAAAACCAGGCTGGCAGTTGTGTCATGGGTGACGTCTGCACATACGATTGGAACCCCAGGGTGCAGTTGGCTGTGAAGTTCAGCGAGCTTTGGCTGTCGTTCAACGGAGCACCTGTGTCGAAAACCGGCACGGGAAAATCCAATGGACGAAATCCCAACACCTGAGCACAACTCAACAAGGTTGAAGACATGGTCAGCAGACAGAGATCGGTGAGCCAAAACCAAACTGGTGTCGTCCAGAACCAAGTCAACCACCGGGCCAGCAGACAAGAAGGACGCAGACAAAACGGTGACTTTGGATGCGCTAGTGACCTCAGGGGGGATAAGTCCAACCAATCTTACCACCTGCTCCCCGGGTACCACCTTTCCCACACCAGAGTTCTGCGCCCAAATGAGATTGTCAATGACCACAGACACCGGAGCCCCATTGCATAGACATGACCATTGTGGTCTGAACAGCGTATCTAAACAAGTTTGTTCGGATGAACCAGACATTGGGTTACAACCTCCCAAACATCAGCTAGCGAAGCCGCCCGTCTGTCACGGTTTTGGGCCAGGGCTGTTCCAAACCACCAACCAGTTATAGTCTGATTGCTTATAGAAGGATGAAATCGTGCCAAAGAATTGGGCTAGACTAATCAATAGTGAATAAACCCTTGATTATAGTGCCCCCGGGAAAAAAAAACAATTATAAACCACTTTACTAAATTACAATAAGTTTGTAAGTGAATTATGGCTATAATTCATACAAATAGGTAAACACATATGGTTATAATATATTATAATATGTTATAATAACAAATAAACGAATCCAGCTTCTCCCAATGTATGAAGGGGATTATAGAAGCTTACTCTTCATGATACACATTGTTTGGCGATAAAGATCAGGCGGCCTGAGCCAGCCTGCAAGGCGATCAAGATCAGTTGAGGGATAACAAACTCTCACCCATGGCCGAGGTTTCCTAATATAGGGCTACCCCATGCCACCCCCAGTTCTCATCCATTTATAGATGGTTTATAACCCTTATAAACCATCCATGAGTGGGGGTACCCCTATGACCATGAACACCTCCAAAGTGCATTGGTTTCCGCAACAAAGACCACCGGGCGTCCGAACAGCCATGTGCCAAGAGAGCCATGATTGTGGATCATCGCACAACAGCGGACGTTTTTTAAATTCCGTGGATTGGTCTGGGTATTTCTAGCGGATCCCTGCCATCAACCAATTGAACCAGAAATAGAATGTGGGGGTTCCGAAGAGTAGCTTGACAAAGGCTTACGGGAAAATCAAACCTGGAAACATGCAGGTTTTGACCACCAAATGTGGGGGTTTCATGTTTTTTTCTAAAGTTTACTGTTTCAATGTTCCCATCAGGGAAAAAAAAGTGTGAGAATCATGGCAAATCACGTCATACATTTTTGTGTGTTTCAGACATATTGTTGGTAAATTCACAGTGTGCTTTAAACGTATGGAAACCAAATCACAAAGCTGAACACTTTGAACATTGGACCCGGGATCCTGGAGATTTTGAAGGTTCATATGATTTCATGGTGATCTTCTCCAGGCCTTTGATTCTCTCTGAGTCATTCCAAGGCACTTGGGCTACCGAGAGCTCCCCAAAGCAGTAGCTTCCTCCTCCTAACCACTAAGCATAGAAAATACGAGTACCTTGAAACCAATCCAGATCTGTGACCTGGCTTACTGGCCTACTCTTTTTGATCGTTTGGTCCGGCCGTGTTTCCAGAAACCGCATTGGGTCCGGTTGATGGCGCTTGAATGAACACCGCAGCTGGAGCCCAAGATTTCAGCGACAAGAATGGATTGCTAAGGATGTATGGATAAATAATTTATGGCGCCCAGGAAAAAAAAGGCATCCATGTTGTCCCAGAAAATTTTGGTCTCCATCCATGTTTGAAAGTCATGAAATGTTGAGCGACCGTACTCTTGGTCAAATTTTGACACCTCTTGGGGCAAGCGTGGCGTATCTTTTTACACCAGAGCCATATGCTCCACGGAAGATTAGCAATATGAACCCTAAACATCACCCCGTCATGTTGGAACAGTGTCCATACTAGGGTCTGTCCAAAACTAGGGCACCCCAATTTTGATGTGTTTTCATCATCTGTAATTAGTAAATAATTGTTTTGGGGGGATACCCCATTTTCAGATTAATCCAAATGGAGCAGGTGGAAGACTTCAAATATCAACAGCTCCGTTTTTTCTGTGCCTTTTGTCATTTGCTCCGGACGGCGCTTCTTACGCCATCGCATACAAGTCCTTTCGGTGAGACGATCGTGCGTGCCTTTCGGTCCACAGATGAATCGGGCCAACAAACGCTTAAACCAACTGCAAGATACCTTCAAGAGGGGTCTCTGTTTGCATTTAGAACCCCATCCTACCAAACATATCCACCATAAGACCATAAATTCAATCATTAATGAGATGAAAAGGAAACCGAACATACCTATCTGGCAATGTTCAACCATTTTCAAAAATCTCTGACCAGGAGTAGACTTCCACAAGTCATAACGAACTGGCATATGTTTGGGGAAATTCCACCATTAGGAGTTTTTGAACATTGTTAATAGGTACACAATATAAGGTGTGTTACGTAACGTACAATGGTTGATTTAGTTATAGAACATAACTTACCCACAGGATCCATGTATGCTATATATGGTAACATTTACCATCAATATACCCCCAATGTTAGCATATACCATACATGGATCCTATGGGTTAAGACACAATAACTGAGGTCTGTTTCTGCCTTTCCTTTTTTTGCCGTGACAGTGGCCTCTGAAACTGCAGGACCTGCTGGAATTCGTAAAAAACATCGCTGGCGCAAGCACTGAGGGCCGCGGGAAGCATGTTCAAAAAAACATTGAACACTTTGGGTCTGTCTGACTGTCTGAAAATGTTAGGGAAAATCCAACAATTTGGACCGTTTAGAACTTTAGAATGTTCCTGGTGAATTGATGCCATTTGGGGGCAACATGGGGCAACCATGTGTATGTATATATATATATTATCATATATATATATATTATATATATATCATATATCATATAGTATACCCTATTTTCAGAGACATCCACATGGACTTCTGACACAATTTCTGACACATCAATTGCTCATTCATTGTCAAACGACTGGCATCTGGACCCCCAAAGCTGCCTCCGCTTCAGGAAGGATGACTCAGCGATAAAGGCATGTTTCACCTGCCAATCGCACCACTGGTTCTTGCTGTTATGGCCGGTTTTCCCCACATATGCCGCATATATGTTCGTTTACAGGAGGGTAATCTCCTTGAACAGCTTGTCTTTTCTTTCTGATCATATGAACAAATGTTTCTCACACACCTCCTTTTGTAAACAGCATGCAGGAGTCGACACGCAGCAAGTACCAAGATCATTCCTGCATTTCCCCAGAAACATCAGCTTTTGGGCTTTAACCACGATTCAACCATCACGATTTGATATTCTACCTGCCAGAAGTCGAAAATACCTTTCAAAAGAACATTGTTCTTGGGTGGTTTTCACACCCAGCTATGCCTTTCATCGCCGTAGTCGGCACCTGTCAAGACAGCGTGGAATCATGGAAGTGTTCATAACAATAAAAATCCAATTCTTGCTGATGACATCCAAAATCAAATTCTATTCGTGTTGCATGTGTTATTTTTGCATGATTTTCCTTCAATCCGCAGTTTTGATGTAAATCACCACTCGTGTTTATCAAGTTCCCCATTTTCATCATTGAAATATCCCCATTGCTGCTGTTTCAAGCTCATGCTATTTATATAATGCTGATTCCAAATACGATGACTGGTTGGTGGATTGAACACCTCTGAAAAATATGAGTTCGTCAGTTGGGATTATGATTCCATATGATTCCCAATAGATGGAAAGTCATAATCCAGATGTTCCAAAGCACCAACCAGATGACATCTGTATGTGGTTGGGCAACTCTTGGTAGCTCCAAACCGCCTCCATATTTCATGGGGAATATGAAAACCCATAGCTCCAAATCGCTCCAAATCGCTTCCTCCTAACCACTGGATTTTTCATGATGCTTCAACCCTCCCATGGTTCTTCATCCCAGACGTCCCAGACCCCGGGGGTCAGGCCCCGCCCCTGGGCTTCCGGGCAGAAAGCCTCGATGTGCGGCTCCCGTGCTGCCCAGTGGGACGGCCTGCAAAATCCATGGGAAACCCAGGGGAAAATCAGGGGAAATCCATGGAGGTTTCATGATGTTAAATGGTTTGTATGTTTTTTTTTTTTTAATGGGATTTACTTAAAAACAATAATATATCATGGATTTTGAATGGGATTACTCTTATATATATATAAGGGATTTTGAATGGGATGTTACTCAAAAACCAATAAGGACTTCACTATCAAACGGAATTGGTCATTACCCTCCCGCAATCGGGACGCAAGCTAAGGAATCCCGGGAAAAATCATCGGACTTTGATGACCGGAGAGTAATAGGTTTTGATCCATAGCCAGATGAGCTTTTTGGCCCCCTCCCAGTTGAAAAAACATGTTTAAATCCCCTATGTCTAAATAATTATAGAATACAAATTTTGAACACTGCAAGGAATGGTTTGGATGCTATTAAAAGAGGTATATAAATGCCTACGAATGGATCCATGACCAATTGACTCCCAAAATGTCGGCAATTTACCCGAAACCTAAAGTTTGACCGCTGGAGACAAATGGGGGTTTCCTAAAATAGGGGTACCCCCAAATCATCCATTTATAGATGGATTTTCCACTAGAAACTCAACTGTCCATTTTGGGGTGCCCGATTTATGGAACCCCCCAAAATGGCTTTGGATGGTAAAATAATATGGTATACTCGGTGGCTCATCCCAGGAATCGTAAGTGGGATATAACCCCAGTTATAAATGGGATAAGTAGGGTTAATCCACTTATGATTGGGCTTATAACCCACTTACGAGCCGTGGGATGCCCATGTTTCCCAATCCACCATCGATCATCGCGCCGCGATTTCCGCGCGCCTTCTGCTTGTTGCTTCGATCGAACACACCTCGCTCTTCAGGGAAGAAGCCCTCCTCGGTGTGACTGAAAAAGGTGCTGACCCCAAAGCTGCAAGGGTTACCGTAACGGTTGCCCTCCAGTAGACTAACATGTAACATATATAGAATATCGAAAACACAATTTTAATATACTGTAGGTAAATCATTGCATGGCTATTCTCATATTAGTTTACGAAAGGGTAAATGGATATTTGAATGGAGAGTTCCTAAAATGGAGGATCCCAAAGTCATCCAAAATTGGTCATGTTTGATGGATGGGTAAATACATGTAGATACCAGGAATGGAAGTCATATAGAAATTTGGTTCCCCCATTTTTTTTAGCCGCATACCCAAACTAATTGAAAGACAAAAATCACCAGCATGCAGAAAATGCGAAGTGCACGAAAGTGCCAGGCGTCACACTGTTCGACTGTTCGACGTGGTAACATAGCCATTTAAATGGTCTACTTGGTGGTTCATCCCACGGCTCGTAAGTGGGTTATAACCCCAAGTATAAGTGGACTGACCCTACTTATCCCATTTATAATTGGGGTTATATCCCAATTACTAACTGGGAGGAGCCACCAAGTAAGTGTCTCCTGCTCGACATCCTAATAATCGCTGGGTGTTAGCCCTGGACGGTCTAATCCAAGATTGATGGCCAGGGTGTTGTAACTTACGCTCACTGATGCCACCTGCTCGCAATGCTGTGTGCAATTCATGAAAACGTTTGCGATTCCAATCTTCTACCACAACAATTACCTTTCATCTGCTAAGGTTTGTGGGGAATTCTGCTGTAAATGTAAATGATAATTGGTCATTGCCATGTGGCCATGTGTAATTTGTCATCCATCTTGGTGTCTTTGTTCAACCCCGCGCTGCCATAGAACGAAACATTCACCGTCTATTGGCCCAATGGATGGTCAAGATGCCTGCGCTGTATGTAATCGCCTTGTTCCATTGGGGGTATATAGACCATCCATTTTAACACGGAGAAAATCACAAACCAGGCAGAAATACAGTTATACATAACATATTAGAACTGGTTGGGTGCCCTTTGATACTTGGGAAACGAAACCTTCTCATAGACTTTAAGTCGTTGGTTATTCTTGTCCACTGAGGAAGCACAAGCCTGATCCCTTCAACTTGGAAGGTCCCTGAATGTAGGCCACCCAGGCCCCCCCACGTCTTCGACTCCACTAAGAGGTGCTCGTCCCTGCCGGCGACGCCTGGAGCAAGGTGGGGTCCCTCAGAGATCTTTGTTGGTATATAGAACCCAAGGGTTACCATGATTACTATGGTTATAAGTATGGCTAAGTTGGGTTACAACTCCAAAAACTATATATAACTATATAACCTATAAATATAGTATCACTTTTGAGATAACTATGATGACTATGATACTATGATAGTTTTGTGATATATAATTATATATTATCTATGATACTTTTAAGTTATAAGTATCACTTAAAATATCACCAACCATAGTGAAATTGGAGTTGTGTTCACCAATTTAGCCATTGTTTTTTTGGGACCCCACATTGAATTGAAGGGTAAGAATTGCAAACATGTTGTTGTTTTGTGATCATCGAACGTGATGGTTTTGCTCGGAAAAACCATGGAGATTTAAGCACAGAAGCATTGCTATTTGGAGGGTGTCTGAATATGGGATATGCCACCAAAATAGCAATTTTATATCATAGAGAAAAGGTTACTGTAGGATCTATTGGAGTTCCGGGCTGCGATACCTTATTTCCAGACCAAATCGAATATCTTTGTAGAGTTCAAGAAGTAGCCGAAGTTCATACTGTTTTTTTTTCCGGGAGTTGTTTCCTGCGGGCACCTCTCTTCTGATATGCAACCTTGCTTCTCTCTTGGGCTGCTGCATGCTAAGAATATGAACAGAATCAATATCCTAACCCAAATTTCAACAACCTGGACCCTCATTCACCCACCAACAATTGGTGCTTACCCAAACAAAAGAATTGCGTGGTTCCCTATGTTTCAAAGGTACAACTGGGGATCCAGGTCCTATTTTGTTTAGCTGCTTAGATCTGCTGAGTACGTATATTCCCATTCGTGGCAAACGATTGCAATAGAGTATTGGACTAAATTATCCATCCAAGCTTGACGCACGACATCGGAACAATACTTTCAGTACTCCATCCCTCGATCATATGAGAAATATCACCAATTAAGGAATCTGAAAATTAATAGATCCAAAACAAAACACCACGGGTTTCATTTGGGAGATCCCCATGTTTGATCCATAAACCCCAATTGTTGATAGTTACAACGTAGGCCCCTAGTTATAAGTTGGTGTGCAACCCCGACGAACACTAGTTCGTTAGAAGTATCATGGTTACCATGGTGAAATTGGAGTAACGTATCCACCAACATCCAACTTAGCTATCATGAATCAGCTCTAAATCCCATTAAAATCCATTTAGATCTTCATTTTCCCCATATTTTCCCATGGTTTTCCCATTGAATCCCCATTGTCCATCACTTTCCCATGGTTTCTATCGTAGCTGCCTTCGGAGGTCGGTATGTCTGCCGGCTCCTGGAGAGCTGGTCATGTACAGCCACGATTTGACCAGAAATGGGAAGTTTGAACTGATTTGAACCTGGTTGGTGGTTTCAATCCCTCCGAAAAGTCAGTTGGGATGGTTAGTCCCAAAATATGGAACAAAACATGTTCCAAACCACCAACCAGTAAACTATTCATGAGAGTTGCGAAACTTGGATATAACCACATGACATAGTGTTGGACTTTTTCGCTTTGTGACCCTGAGAGTATTGGGTTAATATGGATTTACAAGCCGGTTTACAACTAACTTCTAGGGTTTATCCACTTCT
>Ga0126342_10010069_pt1 | contig 16915 bp, 12 predicted proteins | sample Cyp1metagenome_FD_92528 | JGI IMG/M metagenome (GOLD analysis project Ga0126342, IMG submission 92528) | Coral microbial communities from Lord Howe Island, Old Settlement Bay, Australia - Cyphastrea 1 metagenome | ecosystem: Host-associated > Invertebrates > Cnidaria > Coral ... | reverse complement strand
GCTGGCAAACGGCAGGCTCGAATGCCGTAACAAGAGAGGGCTATGTGCAGGCAAAGGGCAGGCTGCAATGATGGAACGCTGACGGCCAGGAAAGGGCAGGCTGCAACCCTGGAGGCTTGGTGGCAGCTGCCGCGAGGAAGCCATGCAGCAGTTGGAGGGTTGTAAGGGTGGTGGCAGGTGGCGCGAGGGATTTGGAGGGTTGTAAGAGTTTGAAACGTTTGAAACCTGGTAACGGCAAGCTTGAATGCCTCAATAACAGAGGGCTATGACAAAGCAGGTTTGGCGAAGGCCAGGGTCGGCGGATATGGAGAGCTGTTCCGGCAAAGTTCAAAAGAGGGATGTGTGAGATGAAAAAAATCGGATCTGAAGTTTGTAGTGTCTTGGGACGTTGGTTCAGGATGGGTTGGCTCACATGCGTGATGTAATATGGCGAGCTGCTCCGGCAAAGTTCAAAAGAGGGATGTGTGAGATGAAAATCTTGGGGTCTGAGGTTGTGTGGTGTATCCTTGGAACGTTGGTTCAGGGTTGGCACACATGTGTGGTGTAATCTGTTCCGGGTTGTTCCGGCAAAGTTCAAAACAGGGATGTGCGAGATGAAAAAAATCGGATCTGAAGTTTGTAGTGTGTCTTGGGAGGTTGGTTCAGGATGGGCTGGCTCACATGTGTGGTGCAATATGGCGAGCTGCTCCGGCAAAGTTCAAAACAGGGATGTGCGAGATGAAAATGTTCGGATCTGAAGTTTGTAGTGTGTCTTGGGACGTTGGTTCAGGATGGGTTGGCTCACATGTGTGGTGTAACATGGAGAGCTGTTCCGGCAAAGTTCAAAACAGATGTGTGAGATAAAAATCTTAGGGTCTGAGGTTTTGTGGTGTATCTTTGGAACGTTGGTTAAGGGTTGGCACAAATGCGTGATGTAATATGGAGAGCTGCTCCGGCAAAGTTCAAAAGAGGGATGTGTGAGATGAAAATCTTGGGGTCTGAGGTTTTGTGGTGTGTCTTTGGAACGTTGGTTCAGGATGGGTTGGCACACATGCGTGGTGTAATCTGTTCCGGGTTGTTCCGGCAAAGTTCAAAACAGGGATGTGCGAGATGAAAATGTTCGGATCTGAAGTTTGTAGTGTGTCTTGGGACGTTGGTTCAGGATGGGTTGGCTCACATGTGTGGTGTAATATGGAGAGCTTTTCCGGCAAAGTTCAAAACAGGGATGTGTGAGATGAAAATCTTACGGTCTGAGGTTTTGTGATGTATCTTTGGGAGGTAGGTTCAGGATGGGTTGGCACAAATGCGTGGTGTAATATGGAGAGCTGCTTCGGCAAAGTTCAAAAGAGGAATGTGTGAGATGAAAGTCTAAGGCCAAAGGATGTGAAGTTTAGTGGTTTATCTTTGGGGCTTTGGTTCAGGATGGGTTGGCACGAATGTGTGGTGTAACATGGAGTTCGGTTACCTCAAAAAGTTGTTTTTTTGATATGCCAACGTTGAAAGCTTTGGCATTTGCTATGCCAACAAGGCTTTTTGCTATGCCAACAAGGCTTTGGTACGATGTGGGAGCGGAAACTGGGTGGGATGAAAAGGATGTGGTTGACCGTTCTCTGGGGAAGTGTGCTGTTTTTATAGTTTAAAACTTAAGGTATTTTTTGAACACACGCTGAGCACTGCTGTTTTCATCTCTTGTGCCGTTTTTATTTTTAATTTTCAACATACCCAGAGACACTGGGTTTAATCTTTTGTACCTTGATTTTTCATTTTCAGAAATTGGGGTGAGGTCGGCTTTTCATCGTTTCACTTCTTTTGCTCATACCTTAGCCCTCCAGGTTTTTAAACTTGGTTTTTGGGATGAAAACCTGGTGCTGCACCCTAAGTTGAACGCCCAACGGGGATCTTTGCGTGGCAGGCGCAGCACTTGGTGACATGCACCTGCACTTTGCGTGGCAGGCGTGGCACTTGGCGACATCCACCTACGTTTTGCGTGGCAGCCGTGGCACTTGGCGACATCGACCTTCCGTTTGGCATGGCAGGCGTGGCACTTGTAACATCCACGCTGCAAGTGAGTCCGTCTCTCTCAAATACGACTTTGTCACACACACACAACTTTGTCACGCACAATCTTTCACATCTCTCTCTCACATGCAACTTTATCGCACACAACTTTGTCAAACCCAACTCTTTCGCACACAACTTTTTCACACACATCCCTCTCACACACAGCTTTGTCACCCACAACTTTGTCACACACAACTTTGTCAACTTTGTCACACGCAACTTTGTCACACACAACTTTGTCACACACACAATCTTTGTCACACACACACAACTCTTTCGCACACAACTTTTTCACACACATCTCTCACGCACAACTTTGTCACACACACAATCTTTCACACACATCTCTCTCACATGCAACTTTTCTCTCACACATCTTTGTCACACACCACTTTGTCACACCACAACTTTGTCACACACAACTCTTTCACACACACCTTTGTCACAGACAACTTTGTCACACACAATTTTGTCACACGCAACTCTTTCACACACAGCTTTGTCACAAACAACTTTGTCATACACAACTCTTTCACACACACACACAACTTTGTCACAGACAACAACTCTTTCACTCACAATTTTTCACACACACAATTCTTTCACTCACAACCTTTCACACACAACTCTTTCACACACAACTTTGTCACACACACACACAACTCTTCACATACAACTCTTAAAATGATCGACCCTCCACCATCTCCTTTGCTTTTGTCCGTGCCGTTTCAACCACTTTTTCTGATTATTGGATGAAGTTGACTTGTGAGGTTTTCCGGTCCTTTAACTTTTTCTGGCAGATCCATTTTTGTTTGTGTTCCACCTGACCATATTATGTTTTTAACCATCCCTCCAACTAGCATTGACCTGGGGGTTGGAAGGCTACTAATGGGCGGCGTGAAAACGTCACTCGGACTGGGACTCTCCAAGAATTGAGCAACATAAAACAGCATTGCCTTTTGATTTTGCCATTTTTGTTTCTTTCACATCAGTAATTATCCCATGTTGACCCATGGTGATCGCCCATGGTAGTGAATGGTTCCCCGGGGTTCTGGGGAAAGTCCATGCCAGGAATATCAGCAGAACACAGCCTTCGTGGGTTTCATGGGCTTGGTATGCAACTTGGTAGATCTAAGTGGCCCGGTTGGAGTGAAATTTGAGCCCCTGGTTATTTTTTTTGTTGATCATTTGGGGGTTCTTATTGGAGGGTTCCCCTCCTCCAAATGTTGAAAGATATTGAAATTGAAACTGTGCGTGTATTATATTTTTTTGATTTTTTTTTGGCAGTCTAATAATCTAGTCATGTCTACTGGGCACAAGATCCATCGATTGGTCATTTTCCATGGCTATAGATGTGAAAAAAAGTACTAGAGGGTAGATGCATACACTTGAACTTAAATGCCATCTCTCAAGACCCTGGTTTATAATGCTCGAACTTTTCATTTGGGGTTTCGTGACAAGGGGGTTACATGAACGCAATGATTACGTAGTGTTGATACATCTCTCTATAGAAATATACATACACAACATCCGGACGCATGTATATGTATATATATATATATATTGTTTATTATATATACATAGTATAGATAGATATGTATGTATACATATGTATGATTTAATATGTATATATGTATATATATATACATACACGTGTATTATATATATATATGAATATATCTATATATATATATGAATATATGTATATATATATATATGAATATATATATATATGAATATATATATATATATGAATATATATATATGAATATATATATATATACACATGTGAAAGACACAATATATATGTACAAAAAATGTAAACAGCTCTCTACACCCCAGATCGTGATTCGTCCCACCACCCAGGTACATCTGCGATCGTCTATTTGTCCCGCAACCTGAGTGAAGCCACTGAGCACAATCATGATTCCATTTTTGAACAACCTGGGGTAGGTTTTATTATTCAGGAGATCTTTCATCATAGGATGAAGGGATTGAGGCTACATTTTTGTTCGACCCACAAACAGCACATTCCGAACCCCGCAGGTGCTGGTGCCCTTGATGTGGGCCGCCTTCTCTGCCCTGCCGTTGACGGGCCTGATCTCCGTCTTGAACCCGATGCTCATCAAAGTTATGAGGCCCGCGGCGCGCATTGGGAAATCCTCCAACGACTTATGGAGGTTGGAAAATCATCAAAATGGAGGTACCATTGCCATGTTTCATATCAGGTATATATCAGGTATAGATGACACTGATAGATGCCTACAAAAACAGGGATTTCACATTTGATTTCATCAGAGGTTTTTACATCAATGGAGACAGCAAGATAGGTCCAACCAGAAAAAAGGGATGCAGCCGCGATGCCCTGCCTGGGCGCCGGTTTGTCAGGTGTTGCAGCATCCGGCAGTATCGACCGGTGCAGACCTCAGGGGAAAATCCGACGACTGACTACTGTGGGTGAAGCCACCAACATATATATATATATCATTATATACTGTAACTATATATAATTATATACATATATAGAATTGGTTGATTTCAGCTTTGTAACCCAAAACCACATTGTAGAAATGTTGGAAAATTCTGTGTGTACATCATTCTCTTGTGTGTTCTCCATATCACGATTGAGCTGTAACCCCTGTGTAAATTTTGATGCTAAATTGTCTGTGACATTCTTTTAGTTCCACCACAATTAAGAAAATTAATCATGTGCTACTCCAATGGCCGTTGATGATTCATGACCCATCCTGAAGTTACATGTAGTCGCACTCCAGGCACGCAAAGGGTCCGATGGATCGCATCCGAAGCCCTACCATTTGAACCGGGATGTGGAGTTTCATGCAAACGCCGGGGAGGATGCCTTGGCCGTGGGTGCTGTGGATTTGGATCCTAAAAAACCAACAGGACTTTGGAAAAGTTTAACCAAAGTTGTTACAGCAATGTCAACCCAGGATTGCTAAACTTATTAATTTGACTTAATTTGGTGGTTCCACTCATTTTATAGTGATAGAATGTGATAGATTACCATATTAAATACTAGAAGTAAAATAATTATATGGTAAATGATAAAGTTTTGGTAATTAAATTGCAATATAATATATATATATATATAATTATATTTTATATATATATATTTACTAAATATAAATTGCAGAATCTGTGGTAACATTCCAAAAGCGTTTCCGAGCCATCGATTCCCAGGACTTTCTGCGTGTTCCCAAGGCGCCAATCTGGTGAAATTCCTCACACCCCGCAGAAATATGATCTGAACGGAAGCTTAGAATCCTTTGAAATGGATTATGTATATATATATATTGTTTTTTGTTTTAAAAAAAACTAAACTATCCTTAACATCGAAATTTTGCCGTTGCATATTCTTCGACATGGACGGTTTCCTACGCGGGGCCACATGTTTTTGTTTAACGATCCATAACCAGGCAGACGGCGAGCTGCTACTAGAGGAGGTGGATGTGGGAGATGCCAGCTGTCGTTGTTGATGGAATGGTTATGTAAACTAAATAGGAAAGAATTATATAATCTATATCAACAGTTATGTTCAAATTATGTCCAAGAGTTTTATGAACTGAAATTTGTTTCACAGTTAATTATATATATATTATACATATGTAATTATACATATATTTGAATAACTCATAGGACATCTCTAAACCCCGATTCTTGAATAAACTCAGATGAAGCATAGTTGGAAAATTTTATGATCAGAAGTTCGACAATCGACCAGAGGTGGAGAGTAAAAACAAACATAAACTGGACTCAAAATTGGTATTCCTAAAGGACATGTGATTTCCACCTGACTCCTAGTTGGATACACGCCATTGTTTGAATTCCATGGTCCATTTTTGCAAGTTGTGTTTTTCTTTTGTATACTGTATAACTGTGCAGCCCAGTCATCAGTCGGGAGACAAACTCACTAGGGCTACTTACCAATGACTCACAATATGGAGGTTTCCTAAAATGAGGGCCCCCCCAAATCATCCATGTCATTTTCGGATTTTCCATGCAATAAACCAGCTACAGTATTGGGGTAGCATCACTTATGGGCCATATGGGAAGCCTCCGCAGTTCAATTCGTTCCCATCACCGGGAGATGTCCAGTTCGGTGATCGCAGGCCAATGAGCCAGACTGGGTGCTTTGCCCAAAGCCTGAAACCCAGATCTCTTAGACATTGGCCACGAAGATGGCCTGCACGAAGGCCCAAAGATGTATTCGATCATGATGAATAATGTTTAATATATAAATACATACACATGGTTCAATGATGTTCAATGTATCAATGTATGTATGTATGTATGTAGGTAGGTATGTATGTATGTATGTATGTATGTATATGTATAGAATATAACATGCATACATGATTTTCACTGAACCTCCCCAGCAGTACGCACACGTATACACCACTATCATTGACTCGAGCAGACTCTGTACGGTTGGTCTGGTGGATTGATTAGTTGGGGTCAACAGGCGGCTTATACCCACCAGTTATGCTTGTTTCATGTCGATCTGGGGGGCTGAGTTATTGGGAGTATGGTTCAAACATGGGGTACCAATATCTGATGAACTGATGAACCCTTTGATAGACAATTATCAACATTAAAAAAAACTGTTGAAACCAACATTTTGTTTCAATAGTTTTCAGTCGCAGCCAGACCGCTTCCTCTTCCAGGTGCTTCTATGTTCAATTCTGCTGCCGCCGGCGCGTTCGCGTCAAGGCGGAAATGTTTTTCGCCCTTAGATCCCACCAGCTTCATGGTTATCGGTTGGGATCCTAAAGTAGCATAAATCAAAGCAGTTCAGATAAATAATTAGTATGGATATATATATATATATATTAATTAATTAATTAATTAATTAATGTGTATATATATATATGTATGTATATATATGTATTTATATATATATATGCATCCTTGGGTATTTCAAGCAAAGCTATGCTTTAGATGGCCCATGGATATATGATCTAACTAGGAAAACAGGGTGAGTTTCCCATTCTTCCAACCCTCACAGTTTCGGCCTCCAGAGGAGCTCGAGGTCGTTTATTCGCAACAGCACCTGCAACAGGAAAAGGGGAACCTCTGTGGGGACTCGATTGGAAACCCCACGTGGGGGCAAGGTGTATTATTTCAAGTCCCAAATGGGTGTGTCTGAAAATAGTGTACCCCTAAACCCAATGGTTAATGATCATTATCCCTATTAAATGGCTATAATTGGGAATATACCCTATTTTCAGACAAACCCAAATTTGGCGAACTTATATAACTATTTTCATGTTGTTTGGTTTAACACATGACCAGTTTTGCATGTTTTTTTCTGAACAGGCCATGATTGGGTAAAAAAAAGCCGGTTATAAGTGATAGAGGTGTATCGTTGTGGCTGGGACATCTTCACCACTTGTTTTGGACCCACCACGCAGAATCATTTTTGCCAAGTTGATTCATCCAACTGCGTTCCATGGCCGTGCTGATGATTTTCCTGTTGCTGAGACCCAAATCAACGAGTTTGCAACTCCGCAAGAAGTTGTAACAACTGTAACAACCAAATAAACCAACTTGTTTCAACTGGTGGTTTCTTTTATAACCCTTAAATAAGCAACATGTTTTAATATACTGAACTTGTAAATCCCGAATTCCCACGCCAGCGATCCTCTGAACATATCTCCAGGACGATGTGGATCGGCCCAAAGTTCCAGAGAGGGAAGTGAACCGCATCGTGGATTGTGGGAGAGCTCAGCTCCGAGATGTTTGGGAAGTCTTCCTTAAAAGTGGAACTGACCATTGCAGAGGATATGAGATGAGAACATGATTGCAGCACATGGGAAGCCTTTTGTTTTTGTTCGGGCAAGTGGCAAGCATGGGTTCATACCACAAACCATTTGAATCAACCACACAAACATGAAGCTGGACAACCATCAATTGGGAATATTACCATATATTATTAATACCTACATGAAAAGAAAACATTGTATTTTATGTTTCTCATATGAGATGACGAGGATGATGATGATGATGATAATGACGATGATGATGATGGTGCTGGTGCTGCTGGTGGTGGTGGTGATGGTGATGGTGTAATCGTCATCATGATGATCAAGTGACTAGTTTTTCGTGGAAAGTTGAAATCGGCAACCAGAGGCACAGTGGGTTTTTTTGAACATATTGAGCTTTTAAACATCACCAGAAAATGGCAATTGGGGAAAGCCCATTATAAGTCATATTTCATATCTGCAGTTGTTGTTGGACACCATGGCAAATGCGCCTTGCACAGATTTAGGGGCCCCATATCTTATGCCGGCTTGAAACCCCATGGTATTCTATTCTATCCAGTCTTTTTTTTTTCGCCCCATTCCTGCTGCCACTGCTGAGTATGGGAATACTACATTCGACGGGCTGAAGAAGATCCAGGCGGTTTTGCTCATGGTCAGGATTTGTGGCTGGACTTGCGACAAGATAATATGTCAAGATACAGGAAATTGGAGGACCGGTAAATTTCCTTTTTGCTAGTGTTTTTTGCTGATACTTTGGCTCCCAAGGCAGCAATTGGATCTAATACAATTCTATGTATTATATCCTGAAAGAAAAATCGAAGAGTCGGAGTTACCAGTGCAGGAATCCTTTAACGGTGCTCCTTGGCTCATGTTGTGGGAACACAAAGATCCATCCCCCAGTAACTGGGGGATCTCCTCACTGCTTCCTCACTGTCTTCGTTCATCCCCATGAAACTATCACTATGAGACCCTCGTTTTTTGTTTCCAGTTAAACCCACCAACTAATTAAACTAGTTGAATCTATACCGAAAACGATTCATAAAAATATGTGCATCATATGCATCATTTCATATTCATTATAAATACTCATTACTCAGTATTTTGTTCCACTCCCCCAGCTTTGGCCAGGTACTGGGCCCGACGTCTTCATCAAGCTCTACTTGGATCACTCGGAACACTACCCGGCCCTGGTGAAGCCACTACCCAGCGAGGTACCTGATTTGTGACTCACCTGCAGCTTGAGCTTGGTTTTTTTTCGGGAAAAACTGGAAGTATAGTGATGCTTTCAGAAAGATAGAACAGTGATTCATTACTATTTTAGGGTGATTTTACACTTTTTTTTGTGGATTACCAATTGAAGATTTTCAGTGATGTCGAACAGGAACAGGATCTCCAAGAAATGCTCCGATTGGAATCAATCGCGAATGTTGGATGACCTCACATTTGAAATCAGAAAAATCATTTAAATATATCATGAGACTTGCATGACATCATGCATTGCTGATTCTTTTGAGAATTGACGCCCTTAATATGGTTTCTATTATACATGTAACATAATTATATGTATATTATATACAATATGTATAGATAGATCATATCTGTTGGAGCACTGGCTGCCATGCGACATCCACAAAATCCCTGAGGAGAGGCCTTTTGGAGGTGTGGAGTTGCTGGATCTGCGGTGGGTTGGGCAAGGTTTATGGGGTATCGTATCCAAAGGAGGGGATATCAATTGATTGATGAGTATATAAATGGATAGATGGGTATATATATACATATACATATATATGTGTATACACTGAATTGTACAAATATATGATATATTTATATATATAGATGATATTAAATTCCATATATATATATATGCGTATATCATATGTACATGTATATATATATATGATCAGTTCAATGTTTGTTGCAGTGTTCATCCCAGTCCATTGGTATTGGTATTTCATTGGCAATTGCGGTAGCATATACGGGTTTTGTGGAATGAACAAGAAAAACAGTGAAATCATGGTCATGGTGGTCGATTTGGTTCTTTGGTCCCCGGTGAGTAATCTTGTGTCAAATGGCGCACCTTTTTGAAATGTAAAAAACAAACAGACCAAAGAATTGTTTGTTGTGACGAAGGGTTTCTTGAAGCAGATGTGACCATTTCTTTTGGCTGTGATGGAGTGACGACTCCATTCTGCAACCCTGCCCCACCTGCCCCTACATGTTATCGCACGCACTAAGTCACAAAGTGATTATTGTTTGATGGTTTCCCGTATAGACACAAAAATCAATGGATCCGTTGGTATACCCACGTTGGATGATGTTGATGTGTTTATAAACGAGATTATCGATTTACGTTGTGGTCAACTGGAGGATCACTATATATATATATCGTTTACTGAATATCGGTACCCCATGAAGATGAACAGTTGGGTTGATAACCATCAGCCGCTTTAATCGTGGGTCATTCCTAAATGTTATTTGTTCAAAACAAGTCATCATTTTGTTCTTGGACCCCAAACATGTTCATGGTTCGACATGACCAGTTTTTCGTGTTTTGACGGGTTAAACACCCGTTTTTGACCAGTTGCAATGCACGGCTTTTCCGGGTTTAAACCATGGTTTAAGCCGTTGTTAAAAATCGCATGGCCGTGCAGGTGGATAGCACCCATGCCGTGTCCTACGTGATTGCCACATTGGTGGCGATGGCCTTTGTGCTGTGCGCCATCCCAGGGCTAACCACGGAATGGGAAAAGTGATGGGATTTACCTGAGTTTTTCCTGGGATTCTTCGTGGGGATAGCTAAGAAAACTTACTGCTGCTTAGTAGGGAATGGATGAGAATGGGGGAATGGGATTATTATTGATAGTTATTGTGGATCATTCCCTCATTCCCTACTAAGCACAAGTAAGAAAAATGTAGAAAAATGATGAAAAATGGGATAGCATCTTGTTTTTTATCATAGGATGATGGGATTATGATACTTGTATGGGATATGGGATTTTGATGGAAAAAAACAATGAGATATACCCCAACTGATGGGATATTGGGATATCATTTTTTGGGGAGGATAATTGATTGAGATATTATATAGATTTTTTGTCTAATGTTGATATAATTTTGATATGAAGGGATCAGTAACTGCTTGGGGGTTGTTTAGAAATGGGTGGCTAACCTTTTTTTATTAGCCATTGACAGACTTCTTTGGGAAAATGATGAGAATCCATTGGAAGATCCCCTTTCGGGAATGGGATCCCCTTTCGGGAATGGGATGAATGGGAGAAGCAACCCAGTGGGATGTACAAAATCCCCAGGATTTTGGGAAAACATCAGTGATATCCAAGTAGACCTTGTTAGTTGGTTGAAGCATGTTGAAGCATCACATGTTTTTTTAATTACAAAGTCTTGACATTCTGATTGCAATACCTAGTTGGTGAGATGGTCGAGTGTTGAAGCTGAAGACGGTTCAGTTGCTCAGATGGAGCATGGCCTAGCAAAGTCATGATGAGTGTAATTATGTGTTAAAACCTATGAACATATGTTTTCGGATTTCTTGGATTAGTTATGATTAGTTTACCACTAATCACATTTTTTTGATGATATACTTTATATACCAAGTTTACTTGTCTGTTAAAATTGGTTTACCCACTTTTTTGGGGGAGTTCACTATAGTCTATAGGGTACCGGGTGTTCTTTTTTTGGCGCCACATGAGGAGTTCACCAGTGGCCAGGTTGTGCTTGGGGACCTTTGTTTGGCTTATCTCCGTTGGGGCCAACAGTCTCACTGACAATGCCCCTTGGCCTGGCCTCGGTGAAGGGGGTACCTGGTAGCAGATTTGGGGATTTTGGTACCCATTTCTTCAGGGTACTCACTTAAGTGTGACGTTTTTTCATGTTTTTTTTTCTGCTTATAATAGATGGCATCATATCTACACTCACAATATCTCACAATTGCCATTTTTTTCTGCTGAAGAAGATGGCATAATATCATATAATATCGACATCCCGCGTATGCACATGTGTTTTTAAAGCTATCCATTAGGTATATAACATCAAAAAATGGATTTCAACTGTTGTGGTACCCCAAAATCTGGTGGTTTATCATCATGTTCCCCAACAGGGTCACAACTGGGGCGTTAAATCATTTTAAATTCACCATTTTTTGACACGCCCATATTGTATATATATATATATATTAATATCTATGTGTATATCTCTATCATATTGCCGGTGATATATTATATCCTTGTGATATCCCCATTATCTCCCTGCAGACACCCATCACCGTGACTTCGTTGCTGGTTAGATCCCATTAAATCCCGCCAAAAACAATTCAATGCCATTAAATCACCATATATTCTCATGGAAAACATTGACATTTAAACCATTAAATGCCACTAAGAAATTATCAAATCACAAGAAATCACTATGACATATCCCGAATTTGTTCTAGACATCACTAGATACATAAATTTACTAAGAAATTATCAAATCAAATCACTATCATATCCTTATAAATCCATTTGAGGTATCTTCACAAAAAATGGGGGTCACCATCCGTCATCACAGGTGGGCGCCTACCTCCGGGGAGGTCGTGAGTTCATCGAATGGGTCACCTACTATTCCCAGGTGCTGCCGAAAGGGGGGGGCGCAAAAAGGAGTCATGGATTTGAAATGGGTCTGTCTGAAAATGGGGTATACCCCCAATTATAGCCATTTAGTAGGGATAATGATCATTAACCATTGGGTGTAGGGGTACACTATTTTCAGACAAACCCAAATATCACGGGAAATATCATGGAAATATGATGGACCATCCATATCTATGGAATTGTCCATGGAAATACATCATTGATAGATATGACCATGGATCAATAATGACCAATACCTATATAGTAACAGAAGTTTTAGGGGGATGAAATGGGATCCATTTTTACCAGCTATTTTGATGTGAACAGAAGGGGTACAAGGTTTTGACCCATTCCCAGATGGGAAATATGATGGAAATATAATGGACATATGACAATTTAACCTGAATGTTGACCCTGGAATCCCTCAGTTCGATTGGGAGATATTTCTGGAATCACTCATAAACTGTGTAGGTGAACATCCAGAAATACCGTCCATTCTGCATGCCATTTTGGTTGATCAAAACTGTTTTCTTTTCTGGTGAATTCTAAACTTGTGCTGGTCAAATCAAATGTTTGCTGGTGAAATATCTCTTTATATCTCTTTCACCGCTTGAATATTTAATTATGTTTTCTGCATGGTTAAATCAGGTCAGTTTTCACCATTTGTTTGGCTACAATCCCAATCTTCATATATATAATATATATATATACATAATATATATAATATATATATAATATATATATAATATATAATATATATATATATAATATAATATATATATATGTTCCACTGCAGATTTCGATTCCTGTCATATTTCCACTTCGCCACTTCGTCCAGGAAGTTCTTCCGAAAGAGATCACCAAAGACCTTGACCACAAGGTGGGCGGCTCAGATCGACGACCGCAAGTTTCACCAGGAATGGAGGTTTAAGCATCAAGGGGATGATGGTAAAGGCATAAATACATGGGGTGCTGGCGCTGGATATATTTTGACAATTTTTAACATATATTCACCTGGGGATTCTCCTTGTGTTTTGTGTCGGAAGCCATTGATATTCTTGTTGTGTTTGCGATGCTAAGGTTCAATCGCGAAAAGATGAGATTCCGGTAGAACATCCAAACAGAAACATTCTATACCCCATAGGATCCATGTATGGTATATATGCTAACATTTGGGGGTATATTGATGGCAAATGTTACCATATATAGCATACATGGATCCTATGGGTTATTCATGGGACTTTTTGCGGCTGCCCATTTGGGGATCATTTGACACGATTTCGCAGTTCGTGTCACTGGTCGAACCAAAATCATCCCGCCATGATGGGCTTGGCGGCCCACCGTGCTTTCACGCAGAAACGTTTGTTGGCGTTGCCTCAAAACATGGAAAGCTATGTCAAAAGATGTCACCTGCTTTTTTGATTAAATCTGACCTAGTTTTCATTTTTATATGTGTTTTTGTAGTAGATGCCAATATATTTTTTTTGTTCCCACTGTTTTGGGGTTTATCCCTCATGTTGACATTCTCACAGAGATTTTTCCTTTAAGCGGCCTCCAAGGCCCAAGCGTATTTGGATGAACATGTGCCCATTTTGGCCTCTTCACTCTTGACAATGGTGGAAGGCCGGATCTTGAAAGAGAGGAGAGCTTGGAGCGGTTCAACTGAGTTCAACTGGTTTTTTTTAAATGGGATTCGATCATCTTGAAAGTTGCTTTTGTTCCCTCATGTTTTGTTCCAATTTGCTTTTAGAGATCCACTTCTTTCTGAATTTTTGTGGCACCATGACCATGACCACGGGTATTACGATAGAAAACGGAGGCCCGGTGGAGTCCTGTTGTTCTGACAGGTCTCGGCTTTGAGATTGTGCTCTACACTCTGTACCTCTTGTGACTTGCTACATCTTGGTGTCCGGTCATGGGCGAAATCACGGTTTAGAACAAAAAGATATGAGCAAAATTGACCGGTCACACATACTGGTGAACCATATAGTCGCGAAGTTCTCATCCCAACTGACGAACTCATATTTTTCAGAGGGGTAGGTCAACCACCAACCAGATAACCATGGTTTTCATCATTATTAATTAACCATTGTTAATCCACTATAATCCACTATAATCCACTATATAACCATTATAATCCACAGAAATGGATACTGCTATCAGCTGCTATCGCTTCTGGATCGTTCCGAGGTTTTGGACCCTGGAGCCTTTACCCATCAACCGAGAGGTGGGGAACGGACGCACGGGAACGTGAGGACTGGACTGTTACAACAGGTTTTGTAGATATAGCAACCCCCCCAAAAAGATATATGTATATAATATATATATAATATATATATAATATAATATATATACATAATTATAGAAAAAATGGTAAGCCGGATATATAATATAGAAAAGCTGGTAACCCGGGATTTTTGAGGTAAATATCATCCATATCATCCCGATACTCCTAACATCTCCTAGGTCCCTATCTACTTATCTACTTATCTACCACTTCAATGGGCAATGCTTGAAACCTCGAATAGCTTTGGAAATCACAGCTATAACGGGTCATCATGTTATTTGATGTTGTTTGTCTACGACTTGCATGTGCAGCCCAACCCCTAGCTGGGATAACCCTTGTGGCTGTGGACCTTATGGACCCCAAATGGAGAGTACTCGTAGCCCTGAAAATCCATGAAAATCATTGAACCATTGGCTGATACGAGTTCCTACACATCCTCAAATCCTCAAAATTGATTTCTGAAGCACCTTCCACATGCTACCTTGACATACCCACAGACGCTGTCGCACTGTGCAGGTGTCCAATTTGTTCAAGACGTATCTACTGCAGAAATCGTTGGGACCTCGTTTCTCTGAAGGTGAACCAACCATTTCTGGTCCCAGATGGCGGTCAGCATGGCGTAGCAAACCCTGGTGATCGAGCCGCCTCCTGGGATTACCCTCTGGTAATTTAACATAGCTATTGAAAATCACCATGTTTAATGGGAAAATCCACTATAAATGGTGATTTTCCATAGTTATGTTAGTTTACCAGAGGGTATCCCATGTTTTGCTGAAGGTTGGTCTGTTTGCTCTTCGCTGCACTGAACAGTAGCTGCCTCAGTCATCTCCGGCCGATCAAGCTGACTTCCATCGACCGTGTTGGGTTCAGGGTGCCCCCAAGGAGGCAAATGCCTGGGTGCTATGCTTTTCCACCATCATATTTCCATTTATTTCCCTACATTCGTGGCTGTCGTCTTTGTGGTTCAACTTTTTTGGATAGATGTGGATGGCCAGAGGTCAACATCCCACACCACACCACCTAAACACATCCATCAAGTTTTGGGTTTGGTAGAAACGGTAGAAACATGGTAGAAATGTCCTGAAATCTCCTGAGTTCAGGGTCTTGAGGGCCTTGACGTCAGGTCGCCATGTCACCACATTTCCAAGGCATCTTATTGCTCTGCCTACACTGCGCACTGACGCTTGGCTGGAGAATCCACAAATCGGAAATGGGTCAAAATTGAAGTCCAGGTGGATCCACAAGTCCAGGCTGGTCACGTTAGGTCGGTATAGACATCACCCATTTTGGATCCATTTGGAGGATTGCTCATTTTGACCCACACCCAACTGGAAATAGGTCATTTCCAAGAGACGTTGTCGGATTGCCACAGGGGCATTCTGGTCAAAAGAAAGAAGATGATAGCACTATGAAGACTATGATAGTGTTGGATGTTGTTTGCAGCTGACCAGCGTTGACTCCTGTGGGGCTTCCTTCAGTCCAGTCAGTCGTTCCTGGAGTCCAGTCAGCACATTGAAGCTACGGCATACAGTGGGAAAAGGTGGCACATCCTCTTCCTGGTGGCCTTCTTGTTGAACTATATTCCCGAGGTGGGCCCCATTGTGCCTGGGTGTGAAACAGGGCCATGGTGTGATTGGGATGGTCGCCCCCAAAGGCCCAAAACCCATAGGAAAACCATAGGAAAACTATAGGAAAAATCAGGAATGATTTGAGACCACCATGGAGATCCAGAAGGATCGGAGGATTTTATTTCTATAATGAATCATAAACCTAGGATTGTTTCATATATATATATATATATTTGAGACTTTGCAAGTAGCAAGGGAGCTTTATATTTAAAATAGTTTTATTTATGTTTTTTTAATGATTTTAATATGATTAAATTTATGATTTGGATTTATTTGATTTGTTTTTGTATGAAAAAATATGATGAAATTTATGTTTTGTTCGTGCTGGCATGTGTTTTTTTTAATGATTTGCTCAGGTTTTTTTATGTTTTTTTTAATGATTTTACATGCCGAGAAAAACAAAAAATAATCATTAAAAAAAACATAAATAACCCACTTGCCATGTTTGTTCCGAAGATATCCTACCAGACACCCCATATGAAAAAGCCTCTCCTGCAATCGTTGTCTTTGATTCTCCAGGTCACTTCTCCGGCATGAAGTTGCCACCCAACG
>Ga0126342_10010068_pt1 | contig 16915 bp, 9 predicted proteins | sample Cyp1metagenome_FD_92528 | JGI IMG/M metagenome (GOLD analysis project Ga0126342, IMG submission 92528) | Coral microbial communities from Lord Howe Island, Old Settlement Bay, Australia - Cyphastrea 1 metagenome | ecosystem: Host-associated > Invertebrates > Cnidaria > Coral ... | reverse complement strand
CCATGATTCATTATTAACCATTTATTAACCATTTATTAACCATTTATTAACCATTTATTAACCATTTATTAACCATTTATTAACCATTTATTAACCATTTATTAACCATTTATTAACCATTTATTAACCATTTATTAACCATCATACACCATTACCCTCTGGTAAACGTTTACATAACTATGGAAAATCACCATTGATAGTGAATTTTCCCATGAATAGCATGGTGATTTTCCATAGTTATGTGACAGTTTACCAGAGGGTATTGACCTGTCTTTAGCTAAGGGGACCACCTTAAATTGAAAGATTCGTGGCTGGCACGGACGCCCAGGTTTCGTGGAGCAGTTCATCGTCCGGCCATCCTCGTCGACGGTCTCCGTGGCCAGCTTTAAATGGGGAGATACTCGGGATGTATGGGATGTATGCATAAATATGTGTGTATATATATACATATAATATATATATATATATATATATATCCGGGTAAATTATGACGACCTCACTGCGACCGAACCCTGGAATCATGGTTTATGTTAGGGGAATCATCCCAAAATGGCCTTATTTCAGGTTATATAGTGAATTATTATAATTTACCATGATTCTATTATATCCAATACCTCCATGACGGGCCAAGATGAATAGATCTGAGGTTGCCTCGGTCTGAGATTTGGACCCCGATGTGTAAACAGGAACGAATGAATACCATATTTGCGGGTGACAAACTGTAATTACAGTGAGCATGCCTTAAATGAACGGAAGAGTCTTGGTTGTGAGATGTTAGCCATGTTGGTAGAGAATGAGTTTGGACCCATGCCCATATCCCATGGTTTGACCAGTGGGAGCCCACCTTACATTCAGTCCTGCCAGTTTGGGTGAAACTCAATCCGCTTCTATCCGCATTATGTTTACTGGAATCCAAATCATTCTTCTTGATATCAATTTGCTGCTTCGGCAGTTTGTGAATGTCCATCTTTTCTACTTTTGAAATCATTCTATATTCTATCGTCAATCATTTCCCATAACTTTCCATTAAGTCACTATGAAATCTCCATGAAATCACCATTTTTTGGCTGGTAACATACCTAACTTCTTAGCACCTCCGCCCCATTAAGTTTTTCATCGTTTTTCCAAGGCCTCCAGCGTCAGCGTTTGCCCCGTGGCGGGCCGCAGCAGCGCTGCGGCGGCTCCGCCGCCGGTGGGCACAGGAGGGACCACTTTCGACTATCTGCAGCAGCACATCACTGAAGCTTGGGCCGAAATAAAAAATTCCCTGGGTGATTGGTGATGTCTTGGTCACGGCTTGGTAATTTTGTAGAAAGATACTGGTAAAAAAGTGAATGCTTGCCACTTAATTACACTGACACTTGTGGATATGATTAGACTTCAATCGACTTTGAGTTTGATATGATCGATATATGTATATATATATACATGTATGCATGATATATGTATATATAATATATGATTGAATATGTGTTTATATCTATTATCCAGCGATTTTCAGAAACAATGACAATGATGCAGCGGGAAGTTTTGCTGGCACATGTGGGGATCAGAGCGAAAGGAAATGAAAGGAATGAGAATTCTTGGGGCCAAATGTTTTGGGGTTATTATGAAACCAATACCATTATTCATAGGGTTATAACTCCAACAACTATGGTTTATAGGTATTTGTAGGTGATATATCTATAGTTAATGGGGTTTAGCTAAATACCCTCCGATAATCAAACATGGCGTGCTGGAAAATACACGATTTAGTTCGGTGATGTTCCTAGTGAAACCCCCATTTCTAGTGGATTTCCAATTGCCACGTTTGATTACCGGGGGGTATAGCTACTATAGGCTACAGCTAATTTACTCATGTTTATGAACATATCATACCATATCCAAAATAAATCTGGAAGATCATGCTGACGATCCGGATGTGGTGGAAAAACCCTGGATTAGCTACTCTCATGGTCTTGGTTTCAGGGAAAATCCACCGAAAAGCACATTTTCTTTTTTTTGCATGTGTTCATCATCAAATACCCTCTGGTAAACTAACATAACTATGGAAAATCGTCATTTTTAATGGGAAAATCCACTATCAATGGCCATTTTCAATAGCTTTTTGTATGTTTACCAGTCATTACCAGAGGGTAACAGGTGGTGCCTGGGGATGTTTCCCTCAAAAAAAGCCCTGGAGATTTCGGGTGCGAAAATTTGACGCCGAGGATTCGCAGATGGCTCGTATTCCACTGGGCGTGACGGATACGCTGCTGAGGTCCCCTGAGGTGGGGATCCGATGCTGGTGATTTGTTGATTTTGCCATGTTGAGATGGGGCGAGTTTGCTTGACATGTCGAATTTCAGGGTTAACCAGGCTTGGCGGATTTGGAAGATGAATTTCCTGATTTCAAGCCATTTGTTGGAGTTCCAGAATAGATCAGAATAGTTTTCAGCCGCGCAAAGCTCAAATTTGTTTGACTCGCTCGCATCATGGATCCATATCAGCAGGATCCATCATGTGGGAGTGTCTCAAAATTTGGAAGCTCCCAATCCCCTGATTGAGAACGCATGGCCTGAGACGAACTGAATGATGGTCAAGAACAGCCATGGGTTTTTGCAATGTTTGCCAAAGCTCCATGGGTTTTTCCCAACCCAATGGTGTCACCCTCCGCCGACCCATCGTTAGGTGGCCAAGAAGCTCCGCCCCGCCGTGGACGTCGAACTGGAACCGCTGGATGGCCCGAGCCATAGCTTCTGGGACCCCACCGGGCCCAACGGCTTCGTATCGCACCGCAGCGCATGCCTTGCTCAGTGGGGCAACAGGTGGGGAGGGGATGGGAGGTGGGGAAGGATCACTTCAAACATGCGGGCGTTGAGCTGTTGAACCCAAGAAAAACATATACATATAAGATATATATATATATATACAAGGAAACATAAGAACATCTGGGGAATTGATGGGAATGACATCATCAAAACTTGGAGTTTCATGGGAGCGAGAAAGGTGCCCCAGTTCGTTAGCCAAGGATTTATGGGACGCCGTAAGGCACCACCTTGGAGTTTCATGGGGTGAACCGTGGGGTATTCCGAGAAGGTGAGGCACCCCAGTGAAATGTTGGGTTCAAAACCCATCGGCACATCGAACATCATCTAACTAGTTCGTTATAACATGTTGTAAAAGCATGTAAAAGCTATAACTTGTTCTTAACTATTATTATAATTGACTATTATAATCATGTAGTGACATTTCTTAACAATTTATAATCATTGACGTTAATAACATGTCTCAACTATTATAATATAAAAATAGGCTATAATCATGTAGTGACAACTGCTATAATCCCCAGCTATCCCATGTTATCCCCACCTTGTTGGCCCCATCGACAGCCAGGTTCCTCAAGGCCCCCTCCCCTGCATGCAACTCGCTGAAAAATGGTGCAAACTTCCAGAGTTCAGAACCTTCGAAACTCGAAAAAGGGAGATTTCACCCAAAAAAATACAGAAAAACATGTGATTTCATGGGATTTATACTAGATTTGAACCAGACAAATTGTGATTTCATGGGATTTATACTACAACCTTGGGTTTGTTGGGATGATGATTTGGCTGATTCTATGGGAACTCCATTGCTTGGAATCGATTAAGGGAATATTTGTTTTTCCAAGGGGTGTTCCTTAAGCAAATCCAAGACAAAATCACCATGGGTTGCACTAAAACAAGTATCCCCAAATGGTAGGATTTTTATTGGGAAGTTTACTACACTACTGAATGTAAGACCAGAAACTTTGGAGCCGATCAAAATCTGACCCATACACTTCGGAGGATCCGGAAGTGGTCTCTAAGATTGACAGCATGGGACGTTAGGGAGCTGTGAGCTACGGGATGCTATGGGCATTTGAAAAATGCGGAGCCAGTTGGAGCTACGAATGGACTTTCCCCAACCACCATCATTTGATACATACATTCGGCACCACATTGCAGAGCAGCTTGCCACTTGCGACCGAACATGGCGTTGCTCCAAGGTAGGGCTTTGGTTCATTTGGCGCGCATCATCCCCAATGCGGCTGGGACTTTGCACGCATTTTGGGCAATTTTTAGCGCGCTGGAAGATATTGTTTTCCTCTTGGAAATGGGATGGCATTTTGTTGGGTTCTCTTGGGAAAGTCCGTCTAATGATTAGATAACTATGTAAACAGAGATGAGAGTTTTGAGGGACGCAATGACACATGAAGCCACATGATATATCCTTGAAGTGGTCCTAGATTCTAGCATCTTCTAGCCGATTTCCACGTTTTTTGGTCAAGGATGTGTCATGTATTGCCAATGATTGACTAGTTCGGGGCTATGATCCTCAGCGCGGAGTTTCCAGATGGGCAATTCGTGGTGAGATGATACATGGTACATTAGCCATAACCCATCTGCTCCATGTCTGGAATATTTACCCTCTGGTTATGACTAACAGTTTGCCATGGTTTCTCGATGGCCCATAGGAATAGATGGTTTACCGTTCTTAAGAATGGTGATTTGCCATGGCTATGTTAAATAAACCAGATGGTACCAACATTTGCCCTAATAATCACCCAGTTTTGTAGCTAAATATGCCATATTATGCCATTACATGGAGCATGTGGGCATATGTGGGCATATGTGGGCTATGGATGGCTATGGGTAATGTACCATCTCATGAATGGTAATTACATGGTAATTACCAACATCATTAATGGATTTTACCCACATCATTAATGGTGTATAGATTCATGGGGTCATTCCATCGGATGATCGGAGCGTCAGGATGGAAACTGGGAATATGCCAAAATCCCTGGATCATATACCTAAATCTATAGTATTATATTATACGGTAAAACTAAGGATTTTGATGGATTTTGGATCATATATTCCCCCCAAGAAAAGGTATTAATAATTTATGGCCGACCTAAAATTTCGATCCAGGGACTATTGGTCAGCCAAGTCTTTATGAAATAGGTACCTATTGATCAACATATTGGATCCTTTATTGGATCATATTCCCCCAAAAAAGGGCATTACTATCCCATAGGATCCATGTATGGTATATAATATATACTAACATTTGGGGTATATTGATGGTAAATGTTACCATATATAGCAGCACCATGGATCCTATGGGTATCCAGGGACCTTTTTTATATCGTTATTTTTAGGATGCTCCCTGGATCGCGAAAAAAAATCTGAGTCAGGTACCTGGAGGATCATCCAAAACGGTCCGACCGTAAATGCGAATAGCCATTATCATAACCCGGTTTTTTTGTCTCCATTCAGTGGGTATCCCATTAATATAACTGGCTTATACTTATAGTTATATACATCATATATCATATGTATATGTACAGATACAATCAGATATGTTATGAAACCAGTTACATCCAGTTACGATCCATGGGATGATCCTCCAAGTACCTCCCCCATTGGTTGTGTCGGCCCAAGGTGTGCTACACCTACCCTGGCTTAGAGCACATGGAGGACCGAGCCTCCGCGTCACGACCGCCCCGTGATGGGGACGAAAAGCAGACCATGGGCGGAGATGGCGGGGGAACCTAGACTTATATAATGTAATGTATGATATTTACATACATATTTACATACATACAGACAGACAGCCAGACAGCCAGACAGCCAGACAGACAGACATACATACATACATGGATACATATATATATATATACACACATATATATATATACATATATATATTTATAAATACATACATACATACATACATACCTACCTACATACATACATACATACATACATACATAATATAACATTACATTACATTACATTACATTACATTACATACATATATATATATATACACATACCTATGGTGATTCAACGAGCAGAATTTGTAAGTTTACCACTTGGCCATGTTGGTAGATTAACGAAAAACAACTTGGCTTATTTACATCCAAGTGTTTCCACCTTTCAACGTTCTTTAAGCTACTGAGCAGGAGAGCTCCAGTTACGTCCATCCCTTCATCTCCAAATGCGAGCCTTGTGCAGCAAGGTCCTCTGGAAAGCTGAGAATCAATACTCAACCAAGGTTTCTAGGGCTATTTGAAATAATTTCTGTGAAGGGGTTTGTTCAATATATTCAGTTTCTGTTTTTTTGATGGTTCAAGGGAAAATCAGACTGTGAGACTACATTGCAATGGCAATGTTTTGCCATCAAAATGGTGGTTTTCTGTATCCCTAGAATACTATTCAGGGAGATATGACAATTGCTTGCTGATTGACTGGGCGCATGCACATGACAATCGGTCAGTTCACACTGACATCAAAGATTTTGAAAGTTGAAATGACGCCAAAATCAAGACCATATTTTCCGTCACTTCCTCATATAGATTGCGTTGTTTGCCATTTTTCTTAGATTTGTTGAAGATGATTTGGCCTATTTTATGGGAAATCCACTACTTGGGGGATCGATTCAGGGAAGTTCCGGGTCCACAAATCCAAGCTTGGCCCGGGCTCAACAACCCAATGGATTTTGCTCAAATGGGTACTTCAATCATCTGCCATCTTGCTGGGGACATGTGTAAACTACTACCCTCTAGTAAACTAACATAACTATGGAAAATCACCATTTTTCATGGGAAAACTCACTATAAATGGCAATTTTCAATAGCTATGTTACATTACCAGAGGGTAACCACCCAAAACATATTTATATGCCCCCGCAGTTTTCACCCGAAATCAATGATATCCGATTATATCCCATGAGACACCCCATAAAAAAACCACTATTTTTCTTGTTTTTTTTTTTTTCTGGGGTGCTGAGGTTCAAGACGTGAAGTTTGGGCATCACACCCTGTTTTCAGACAACGAAAAAATGCCACTTGAGTCAATTGCCGATTTCTAACTAGAGTTACCATCCGGTATGGCAATTGAAAATCCCCCATGTATAAATGATTTTCCCAAAAAAACATCTCCATGTCCTCCATCCACCAGGGATTTTCCAGCTAACCAGGGCTAACCATGTTTGATTACCAAAGGGTATCCCATAAAAAATCCCCATGTTTGTTTGGTTACCCTCTGGTAAACTAACATAACTATGGAAAATCACCATAGAAATAGTGGATTTTCCCATGAAAAATGGTGATTTTCCATAGTTATGTGACAGTTTACCAGAGGGTAAATCTCATGAAACCACTATGAAATCCGATCAAATCGCCATGAAATTCACCATTTTTATCGCCAGTGGCCATGGCGCTCAGGAGAGTTTCCGCGAAGTGCTGACTGGACTTCAGGTGGACACAATGGCGGTTCAGGATCAGGTGCCATAAACCCGAAAACCCTCGGGCGTCTCGGGAACTGAGGAGTTTGGGGATTTTTCACTCATCAAAAGGACCGTTGGAGGGTTGAATGGGAAAAAATTGTATATAATGGCTAATGGCATATATGTATATATATATATATTTGTGGTGTTTTCATGGGAAAATCATGGACATGCGATTTTCGAGCCATGGTTGAGGGATCCGGAGGGTGAACGGTGTAAAAGCCATGAAACTTGCTGATTTCCATATGAGTTCAGCGACAAACATTGGTGGTTGTATTAGATTTCAACATTAAAACATGGTGATTGCATGTGCCAACCAGAATGTGAAATTTACTGCTGATTTTTTGATTGACATCCAGGATCAGCTTGTTCCACGTTTCGGGAAACTCTTTACTGTACTCTTTAGCAATTGCATGGAATGAAGAGAAACATACAGAAGTAAGACCCTAGGTGTTGACCACAAGCATGGGCCCAATTCTCACAGAATTGGTTTTTGGAAAGATCTACCAGGTAACCAGCCTTTTTGTTTGGAGGTCAAGGTAACAGAGGTCTCTCCAGATCTCCTGCGAGTCTTTCCCCCAAACCAATCCCTTAGAATCCATGATCATCATTATCCAACTATATATTCCTAAATAGTCTAGCCCAAGATCATCATATACCCCTCAAATTTGATCCCCTCAAAATGTCGTAAATTCCTAAAATGGAACACGATTGGATTGGAAGAAATTTCCAGAATTCTACGGTAGAATTCACCGAGTTTCCAGAGTGAGTTCTGCTTCTAATCCCAGTGGCTACATCCCTTAACATCATGAACCATATATCATGATATATCCACCTGGGGGTTCAATAGAATTCTGCTTATAATTCAATGGTTTAAGGAAAAGTTACAGGAAAGCCCCACACTGAATCTGAAAATCGATGGGTTTCCGGTTTCGATTTTCCCAATTCCCAACCAATCCATTGAAGTTTACCAATGGTTAAAACCTGGATCTAAGATGGAAATCTGATGGTAATGACAAGAATTCTGGTCCCAGTTACATTCACCAGATTTCACCAGTTCCTCTCGTGCCAGGAACACGCCTGGCTTCTCCTGACCTTCGTTTGCTGCGCCTATCGCAGCGCTGTGTCCCACGTCCGCCACGGCACGCGCCATGGGACTGACGCGCGGTGTTCCGCGGTGCCTTGGTCGGTAACGGATGGAGCTTGGAAAGTGGTGATTGAACCATCAAAACCATGGGAAAAGCATCGGAAAACCGTCGGAAAATGGTGATGTTGACCGAGAACAAGGATCAGCTAAGTTGGTGGAAATAGCTCGTTGAATTCTATGGTCCCAAGGTAGATGTCTGGAACGGGGGAGCCTCACCGGCCTAGATCTCATGGTGATTTGGATTGGTTCTGAAGGGATTTTCACATGAATGGTGATTGTTACCATGGTGATTGATTGATTGTTATCATCATGGAATGACTATGACCGGATATTTGGAATGGTTACCCTCTGGTTATGTCAAAATAGCTATTGAAAATGGCCATTGAAATAGTGGATTTACCCATTGAACATGGTGATGTCCATAGTTATGTTATGTTAGTTTAGCAGAGGGTAATCATGGTGATTGATGGTTATCAATATGGATACCCTCCGGCAATTCCACAGAGCTATGGACAATCCCCGAACTCAATGGATGTTTGTAGCTGGGAAAATCATGATGAACGTTGTATAGATTGCCGTTTACCCTCTGCTAAACTAACATAACTATGGAAAATCACCATCTTCAATGAGTAAAGCCACTATAAATCACCATTTTCAATAGCGATGTTGAATTACCAGAGGGTAATTCGATGGTTCATGATCTATGATGGTATACCAATTTTAAATAGTGATTTTCCATAGCTACGTTAAATGACCAGAGGGCATATGAGATGATATGAGTGTATATTTTTTTCCTGCTATATTTTTGTCGTATATGTAGTCAGTGAGGGTGGTTCTTATGGGAGTAGTGTGGGAGGTCCCGTCGATTTGTCCCCCTGTAACATCTGCTTGCGCTGGCGCAACTAGCGGCGATAGTTTAGTACCAATGCCTTCTGGTAACCGGTAACAGTTTGCCATGGAAAAGGGCTAATCTGCTAATCTGCCATGTAGGCATGTACAACTGGGTAACGGATTCATGAAAGGATTCCATGGCTATGTTAAATTACCAAACGCCTAGCTGATGATAACATGTGCTCGGTCATTTTGTTGCCCGACATGGTGAATAAATCATGGGACAGAATCTGGAGGACTTATGATCAACAGGTCTATTACCATCTGGTTATGACTAACATAGCCATGGAAAATCACAATTTTTAATCGGTAAACCAACTATAAATGGGCCATCTATACCATGGCTATGTTAAATAACCCGAGGGTAAATGGAAACTTTGGAAAACACATGGAAAAAACAATGGGAACTGGGAACTTTAAGATTATATAAATGGAAATGGGATTAGATAAATGGAAACTTTGTAACTTTAATCCCAATGATCAACCATCCAAAATAGCTTGTGTGTAACCAATTTTATCGAGACAAAGGCAACGCAAAGCCGACATATAGAGCTCCACTAGTTTCAGAAGCTTCAAATAAATTGAATACCCACCGTAAAATGATTGATTCACACCGGTAATCAAACATGGCTTGCTGGAAAAAAAACACCAGCCATAGTTCAATGTTTTTCCCGTTAAAACCTCCATTTATAGAGGATGTTTCCAATATTCTCCCGTGTTTTCCTATTTTTTTTCCCACAAACTTCCAGATTTATGGTAGATGTTCCCATATTATTTTCCAACCAAATTCCAATGTTTTCCCATGCTTTTCCCCATGAAAAGCTCTTTAAACCATGGGAAAAAATCCCACATATAGAACACTCCCAATGATGTGGGGTATCCCGGCTGCCTATTTCCCACATTTTGCAGAGGCTCCCCTCTGCCAGGAGCCACGCCGCGCTTCGGCCCTGCGGAAGTGTCCTGGACGTCTCAAGAGACGCCGAAATTCGCTTCACGCATCATCTATGAATTATATATATACTGTACATGGAATTACTGTATGTTTTTTTTTGAGTTGAACCATGTTGAACCTTCTAAGTTTTGAAGTTTTGAATCTTGGGAGTTTAAACTTCAGATTTTGTTTAACTTGAAAGAATCTAAAAGAACTGCTACAGGTAAGTAGATTTTAACTTACAACGTTCTAAAATGACGAAGACAATTTGCTCATAGATCTGGGTAAATCATAACGACCTCACTACTCTAAATCATCCCCAAATTGCCCAACAATTCAAGTTAGTGACATATTATAAATTTTAATTTACCCAGATAGTTAATCATAGCTGGTTAATTGGAAGCATTGTTCATGATAGTCAATAGATGTTAATAGCTACCTGGCCATCATATCATATTTATCCTTATTTAAGTACTTCTAACTGATGATAAAGCAATGAATTAATGGAATATTGGGGTAAATTATCCCATAGCCTCTGGTAATTTACCCAGATAGATGATGGTTAAACCTTGGTCATGGTTAGCTCCCAAGAAACCTCGGTTCTCCCGCACAGACAATCGCAAATATCAAAACAAATGGGTTATAGTCATAGTTATAAGTTATAAGAAGTTAGAACATATTGTCCGCAACCTTAACGTTTGCCCAGACTCGTGATTGTGACATAACAGAACAATACGTTGATTTGGATAATAGCATCAACTTTATCTTCATGAGGGATCAAAATCAGGAAGGCGGGACATCAACTCCGGGCAAACGTCCAGGTTGTAGCGAACATATTCTAACCCTATTTAATAATAATAAAACAATATCCAATTCAATGGGTTTTCCTCAGGCTATCCCTAATGTTTCAATGGATCACCTGGGCAGCTTTTGGCCTCAGCTGTTCCCAGGTTGCCCCCGTGGCTTTCCGCGTTGATCCTCCACTTCGAAGAGCTGCTGGGCCGTGAGTGGCATGGCTCGCCGGACACTTGGTGCAGGTCCTAAGCGAAAGCTGGGGGCAGCCCGGGGAAAGCTGGGGAAAGCAATAAGAAATGGGACTATAATACCATAGAATTCCATATAGTACCATATGAATTAGGATGCAAACCACAAAAAATACGATGAGTTGTGGTGAATTCAAGATGGATGATCTAATATTTGAGTGAATGGGTTAGCGATTACGAATGGAATATTGAAATGGTTTCCATCAGCACGAGGATGATTCACAAACAATAGGGATATAGGTGGTATAAGTGGGGAAACCCAATTGCAAACGAGGATACCCTCTGGTAAACTAACATAGCTATGGTATAGATGGCCCATAGAAATAGATGGTTTACCTATTAAAGATGTTTTTTTTTTCTCCTATAGCTATGTTAATCATTACCAGAGGATCTCTCAGGCTAACCAGCTATTTTTTGTTGCAAAAATGGCGTCTTTTCGGATCGGCTAACTGGGAATGGATTTTTGGGTCGAAATCTCGAAATCCGCGGCGAGATCTGAGGAGATCTGAGGAGATGGGATATGGTGGGCCCATTGGTACCTTCTGGGATATTCAATGGGATTTTATAGTGATTTAATATGATTTAATGGGATATTCATGGGATATTAATGGGATATACCCTCTGGTTATGACTCACATAGCTATTGAAGCCATGGCCCAGTCGAAATCGTGGATTTTCCCAGCTAGATAGCATGGTGATTTTAAGCATAGTTATGTGAAGGTTTACCAGAGGGTACCCTGAACTTGGGGATAACACGGCGTTCCAAGGAGTATAGCGAGCTCGTCCTCAACAACTGGGCCAGTTCTCAAGAGCTGCTTGGTGGTGTACCGACTGGGTACACCTTGATTGGGTAGTTCAGGGGTTGAATTTGCATCTCAACGAGCACAGTTTTAAGGTGGCAACTTTTTTTGGGGGGCATTTCTGCTGACTTTGAATAACCTGATGTCTGCGTTGGTCTATTTTTGTCTGTCTTTGTCTCAAATTCACAATCACCTTGAAGAGAGCCATCTAGCATGACATAGCCGAAACAATTTTTCACAGCTCCAGAGGGATTACAGCCACGCACCCCCCAGGTCTCCGCATGACTTCATCATTTCGCGCGAGACGATTCATCAAGTGCAACCCATTGCACGCTTCATCGCCACTCCTGATGAGGATTCGAGACGGGGGTCACGGGGAGAGATCCACTTAGGGGACTATCTTATTTTAAGATACGGAAAATCATCTATAAATCAGCATTCTAGTAGGAAAATCATCTGTACATGGGCCATTTTTCCATATCTATGTTAATTTACCCTAGGGCAACTGATTAGAAATTGGAGTTATAATTTGTTATAATTAAATTAATAGTGGGATGACGACCGGCGAACCGAGGACTTGATAACGGGGCACCTCAAATGTTTGGATCGCCCAGCATGCTGAAGGGGTAGCATGAAATGTTAGGATTCTGACATTACCACTGCCAATCTTGTGAAAGATGATGATCAGTTTGGCAGAAAAAGACTTGACAACAACGCGGATTTTGCCACCTTGTCTTCCAACAATCGGTGTTTTTGCTCAAACCCTGCAATTTTCTCAGATTTTTTTGAGCTCAGAGTCCATTTGCCAGCCATTTTGGTCTGAAGGTGGAGGTACGTACCAGGGCTTTGACCTATAGTCCCATTTGATCCTTCCCTGCCAGGAGTGGTATCGTCGCTTGGAGGGATTTTGCCATGTACCCTCTGGGAATCAAACGTGGCTGGCTGGAAAATCCTTTATAAACGGAGGTTTAAATGGAAGGGAAGGTTCATCTGTAAATAAAAGCCCAGATGCTCCATGTATAATATATTTACCTACATTTGGCTCATTTATGGGGTAAATGTTGGTAAATATTCCATACATGGAGCATATGGGAAATGGTGGATTGTTGAATTGCCACGTTTGATTGCCGGAGGATAAGTGAGGCGCTGTGTGGAGGAGATCTCGTGGTCGAGATGTATGCTAACCAGGAGGGAAAAGCACGGCCTTCTTGCAAGGTATCCCCATGGCCAGGGGGATTGAAAGCACCGACCAGTCCATTTACAGATGATTTTACATTAAAACCTTCATTCTCAATTACAGCTAAACCACTCAATTCCCAGTAATTAATTTCCCATTAAATTCCCATGAACATAAGAATACACCATTTTTTCGGGTGAAATCCATCACTTTTGACCCAGGAAAGCTGCACCTGGTCCTGGAAGCGGAGGGCGGCCGCGCCATAAGCGCGGCGCACAAGACCATTCAGCCGGCCATCGCCATGCGAGACGCGTGGCGACCGTTGGGAAAAACCAGGTCTTCAGTGATGGATTTGATGGATTTGATGATGGATTTTTATGGATTTTGATGCCTCTTTTCATAGGTGCGGAGTTTGATCTTGATAAATGGACTTAGATGATACACTTTTCGGAAGAAATGGTAATTTCTAGACTTGAATAGGTGATTTCATGGAGTTTTAGTTTATGTATAGGTGATTTTCACTGCGAAACATTCTTTTGATGTTGACAATATAAGTTGATTTAGGGGGGGCAGCTTGGTTGTATGTGAATCCCTTGGCGGCTGGGTGGTTTGGTTGCCACTTAGTGAGTCGGTTATAAGAACAGACAAGTCAGTGGATCAACCCTGTTTTTTTCCCGCCCGGCACTTCGGTAAGTCTGTTCAGTAAAAGGGATGAAACCAGCAAGATCCACCTAGATCCAACAAGCATTTCCATGAACATATTGGGATGCTAAATGGGATTAACAGTTTGGTAAGTACACGAAAAATTGTGGTTTATTTCCACCCAAACAGATGGTTCATGATCCATATCCCATTTAGCATCCATTTACTAAATGGTTCCTTTTCCACCCAACAAATTAGAACGACTTTGGGTGGAGAACCAGCGCCATCAATGACCATCAGCCTTAAAAAAGTGGGGATGATTGAACAAGGGTGGGTAATTCATCCCTGAATACCCTCCTGAAAATTACCACATAAGACATAGCCCGGACCCACAAAAAAGCCGAACTCGGAAGAAGTTGAAATCCTGCCGGATTTCGCAAAAGGTGATCTTTGCGCTCCTAGGATCCTCAGTCGTTTCAGTGTGAAATCCCCACTTTTTCTTGAAACTTTGTTGGAGCTTTGCTGTTCAACTCCTCATTTTTGTGGGTACCCTCTGGTAAACTAATATAACTATGGAAAATCACCATTTTTAATGGGAAAATCAACTATAAATGGCCATTTTCAATAGCTACGTTAAATTACCAGAGGGTAAATCGCCTGGCGTTTGGATCATTTTGGGTCACCCAACCAGTTCCAGTTCCAAACACGGCCTGGCCTGGCAAGGACACCGGGGCGGTCATCGCAGCCTTGACTCAACTGGCCCAGGACGTGGTATCTCGGCATCCAGCAGTGCGCACTGCGAACCATGGGGGTTCCCACCAAAACTGCGAGATTTTGGGGGTACCCTCTGGTAAACATACAAAAAGCTATTGAAAATGGCAATTGATAGTGGATTTTCCCATTAAAAATTGTGATTTTCCATAGCTATGTTAAATTACCAGAGGGTAAATGAGCAGTGTTCAAAACCCCTGTTGGTTGATGATTAGTTCCTTTTTTTGTCCCCCTTCTACGCTTCATATATTGGGACTTACAAAAATCCAAGAACGGGGAACCCCGTTCTTAACCAACTAGTGGAACGATAGAAGGATTTTGAACACTGCTCAAATGTTGGTAAATATTCATGGAGCATATATGTTGGGTGGGCATAGAATGCCAGTCGCTCGTATTTTTTGGCTAACGATTGGGGCGAAAAAAAATCATGTAGGACATGGCATTGAAATGCATTGAAGACAAAAGAACAAGATATTTGGTGGGGTTCTCTTCATGCCCTGCAAAATGATCAAACTGGGTAACTGTCATAGAATTGGATGATGGGAAAATTTACAGGAAAGCCCTATATTTGATGATAAAAACCATGGTTTCCTGTAGATTTTCCCTTAAACCAATCCAATGAAACTGGGGTCTGGATCAGTGCGATTTTTCCCGGCGTCGACAGATCTGTGATCGATCACAGCCTCTTTGATGGCTCTCGGATATGATCCCCCGTTCTTTGCTGCGTGATATGCAAACTGTACATTGCATGTTTTTAATAAATTTACCAGACATAGTGAATAATTATTAAACCAGAGGGCAACTGTACCAGACATAGGGTCTATGTTAATTTATCTTAATTTACCAGAGGGTAATATATCATCTACCCTCTGGTTATTTAACATAGCCATGGTATAGATGGCCCATTTATAGATGATTTTCCCAGCTAGAAACCTCCATTTATTTTTTGGGATTTTCCATGGCTATGTTAAATAACCAGATGGTATCATTGTAAATGATATTGTATGACATCAGGTGCTCGCAGATTCACGTGCAAAACTTGAGACATTTGAGCGGAGGGAAGTTTCAGCAAATATCAGCGTCATCAGTGATCATCTCCGGTTCTGATTTGGATAACTCAGCCGAGTGTGGGCTGTTACTTTTTGGGATGGCTTGAGATTTAGAGCATGCAAAAAAAGACACATCCGGAGAAATTACCCTCCAGTAAACTACCATGCCTACGGAAACTGTTCACCACTTAGTTCAGCGATTTACCTCTTATAACAGTGATTTTCCGTACACAGAGCTCCGAGGCTGACAATGATTCCTAGAGGACTCGCTGCATCCGCTGCATGCTGAGGCGTCCTTGTCGAATTTTCAGATGCAGCAGTTCGATCAGAAGGACAGTCGTGGAGAAGCTGCACCCCGGACACCGATATTGTGGCGGAGTGGTGGGGCCCTTGACAAGGTAGATAAGTTGGTTAACTGCAATATATATATATATATAGATATAGATATAGAGGGTTTATGGGATGTTTATGTTTCTGGATTTTTTTGGATGCTTATGGATGTTTATGGATGTTTATGGATGTTTATGGCATGGTAGGTATAGCAAGCAACCCCCCAAAAAGTGCCCAAAAGTGTGTCCAGATGGTTTGTTTATGATACTTCCCCCATATTTTCCCGGTTTCCCAGCTATAAACCTCCATTTAGTTCGGGGATTTTCCAGCTAGCCACGCTTTTTCTAACCTTAGAGGCTAATTCCTACATATAGGATATCCCCATTCTTGTTGATTAAATCCCCATAGAACATCACCATAGAATCCCCCTAAAACTCATCACATCACCGGCTTATCCTCTGGTAAACTAACATAACTATGGAAAATCACCATTTATAGTGAATTTTCCCATAAAAGATGGTGATTTTCCATAGCTTTTTGTTAGTTTACCAGGCCGGCTGAATCATCCACAGCACCACAGCAGTTCTCGGTTCTCCCACGGAGTTTTCTCCATACGCAACGAGGTGATGATGCAACGTTTGAGGGCCTTCGTGGCGGAAGATCTCTCCGAGGAGGACTATGCGGTGCCGAGATGCCGAGCGCCGCCGTGGGGAGGATATATCTGGGTAAATTATAACGACCTCACTGCGACCTCACTGGAATCATGGTTAGTAAGGGAAATCATCCCCAAATGGCCTTAATTCAGGTTAGTGAAATATTATAATTTACCCAGATATAT
>Ga0126342_10010067_pt1 | contig 16917 bp, 17 predicted proteins | sample Cyp1metagenome_FD_92528 | JGI IMG/M metagenome (GOLD analysis project Ga0126342, IMG submission 92528) | Coral microbial communities from Lord Howe Island, Old Settlement Bay, Australia - Cyphastrea 1 metagenome | ecosystem: Host-associated > Invertebrates > Cnidaria > Coral ... | reverse complement strand
GATAGAATGCCAGAAGATATGCCAGATAAAATGTTAGAAGATATGCCAGATAGAATGCCAGAAGGTATGCCAGAGAGAACGCCAGAAGATTTGCCAGATAGAATGCCAGAAGATATGCCAGATTGAATGTTAGAAGATATGCCAGATAGAACGCCAGAAGGTATGCCAGAGAGAATGCCAGATAAAATGTCAGATAGGATGCCAGAAGATATGCCAGTAACAAATCGATAAATGTCATGGCGGGGATCACTCGAAGTAAAGTAATTAAGGTAAAATTACGTTGCTACCTCAATCCTCTTCATAACCTCTTAGCTTTCCATGAAACTTATGTATTCGTTTTCAATCAGGCAGTTTGTTGGGCAAGACTGGTGGCTACTGGTTGCAACTTAATTGTTGCCATTCATTTTCTGTGACTTGTACCTCTGGGTCAAGCTCTTGCTTTCTAAGACCCCGGGGTTGGCACCTCTACACTACTTGCTCCTTTGTTCTGTGAAGTGGGTGTCAAGCTAAGATGTACGGGAGAACATGGGTGAAGCCGCATGAGCAGATGAAGCAGAAGGTCCCTACAAGGAACGTTCCGATGCGACCGCCAAGCGCGAACCCAAATGCATTGAAACGAAAGCTTGAGAGGTGTGAGAATCGGGGCTATCAAAGGTGGTGCCGCAGGAACTGTTGATTCTGGTGACACCGGACCATTGTCCCTCTGCCGTCCCAGCATATAACTGTGCCAGTGTTCTACGTGAATGTCAAGTCAGCCCCGAACAAAACACCTGCGCAAACAAATGCCATGGTCAGCGACGCAAGGGTTCTTCTAACTCACCTTGCGTGCTGTGCGGCGCCAAGCATGGGCAAGACTGCATGTCCTGTGTCCCCAAGAGTATGAATGGCCTCCACTTTATTGCATTGCCAGCACTTAATTTTACATGACATGTATATGTGGCTTGGTGTCAAGAGTTCAGCAGGGAATTGCAGACTTTGGAGGTACTTAAGTTTGACTCATCGCCAAATATGTCGCATATGTATATATATATATATAATATATACATAATCACTGGTCATTTCAGGTACTTAAATCGAAGGTACCTGCCATAAGGTTTATGTAAGGTGTATGTAAGGAGATATACTCTCAAAATATGGGTCATTTTGGAATCCTGATCTGACCCTTGATACAAGTGGCATACATTTCACAGGTTTTGGCCAGTGAAGGTTTGCGATTCAACAACTGAGCAGTGATCTACTCCGGTTGGTGGATGATTAGTTCGGGGATTATAGCAACCAATATGTTGGGGAATATCATAGTCCTTCGGAAATCCTCTCGAAAAAAAACAGGATAATAAGGGAACGACGCGCTGCTCAACTGGGGGTTCTTGGGGGATGGGAGGAATCCATGGTCATAGGGATTTCTGTGCTGATGTGTTGGGTTCCCATAATGGGATGTAACTTGACCACGGCACACATGTTTTTCCCCTAGGGAGAATGCTCCCCGAAAGATACATGCTTCTCTTGCCATATGTTTAGCTTACATCTTGCAATGCCAAATGATTCCCAATGTATTTCTCCAACTTTGCACTGTAAGGAAAATCCGGCCATTTCCCATGGGCATCCCAAATCCGACAATTTTCCAATCCATTCGCCGTTCACCCCAGGTTGTGGCTGGTAGCAACGTCTCCCATCTTTTGGGTTCCTTGGGGAGATGATATCTCTTCCGGGGCGATGGGATGACCATGATGACCATCCATCCTCTAAAAGGATACTTCGCAAAAATGCTGCAAGATACAAAAAAGGATGGATGGTTTTCAATAGTAAAATTGTAATACTAAAATTAGGAGGTAATTAAAAAGATGTAGGGAATACAGAGAATGAAGGCAATCCCATACGACCCTATTTCGGGAGATGAAGATCCATAGCCACATGTAGGTTGCTCATCATTATCCTGAGTGGAAGGAACATGTTACAGGTTTTAGTGTTTGGTTTTAGTAGAACCACGGTGTCCTGATGTGTCCTGTATATCGTTGATGCCTAGGATGTTTACCCTCAAGGCTGGCCCAAATGAGGTTGTTTGGAAATCTGGCACTCCAAAATCCAATCATTACTTGGGCTACATATTTGAGAACCCCCTTTTCTTTTTTGGTCGTAAAAAGCTATCGGTTCCTGTGAGTCTTCCCTGAAAAACCAATCCAGTGATATGTTTGTCAATTTGTCAATAGGGTATCTCAAAATCCCGTCATTAATGTGTATTTGTCCGATTGACATGACCATAAATTGGTTGTAAACCCTCTATAACTTGGAGCCCAAATATCATAGATAGCCCTAAAAAATATCCCCAGCGTTTGCATAAAAGTCCCCCCACATACAAAATCTTCACGGTGTTCAAATCCCTGTGAAAGGTTGAATCGCCATTTGGGCTGGTGGAATTCCTATGTCAGCGGTCATCGCTATTGGTGTCGCTGGTTTTTCAGGGAGATCTACAAAAGGTGTTCGTCATCAAAATATGTCTTCTGATGATGCGTTTCCCTTAAACCAATCCAATGTGAGGGCCGACATCAAACAAATCATGGCTTTAAACCCGCCCCGACACCCCATTTTTGCTGGTAAATCTTCATGTTTAGACAGAAATAACATATCATTGCCTAAAATATCCCATTCTATTGCCATTCTATCGCCATCTAGCGATGTTTTTTCCATTAAAAAATCGGCATGTTTAAGATCTCGACATCTAGCTTGGGTAGCGCGACGCGATTCTCCACCCTGAGGTTCTGTTGGATATCACGGTGGACCACATACGTCTCGACCACAAGGTGTGTGGCAATGGGCAAAAAATCCCATCCATTAGGTGGAACCCCCATAGCAAATAGCTCAGGTTGAGTTGGTGAAGTCTAGTTTGTTGGATCCGAAAAAAATTGGGATTCGAAAAAAAATTGGGATCCCGGAATTTTCTGGGTGTTGGGATCCCTTCGATGAGTCAAAACTTTCGAGTTGCGGTCAGCTGGCGCGTCCTGCCAGGAAGGGATGGTTTGCCCCATTTCAGACAGACCCACATGGGGCATAATGTCAACCCAGATTAATAAACCATAGTTTATGAAAACTAAGGGGGTACTTCCCCAATAGTCATAATCTGATACTTAAACAGCCTAAGGGTTTATTAATCCAGGGTTGACATTACTGGTTTAATGGGTGTGTTCCCTTTCATTTCTGATTCAACATGATAGTTTCAGCAAAGCAATGGGAAACATGCTAAAACAAGATGTGTTTCTGTTGGTTTACAACTACAAATTACAAGAACTGCGCGGTTTACCGCGGAAAACGATTTGATTGGGCGAAACGATTCCCAAAGTTTTCTAGCTGGAAGATCAACTATGATTCCCAGTGTTCACCCATCCAGATCCTGACTATATTCCGGCATATCCCCAATACATGACTATGTGTGTGAGTTGCCTGACTTCGAATCCTCATCGTCCTCATCCTGTTTTATCTCTATTATATTCCCATTTTATATACCTATATTATATATTTGTAATATATATATATATATATGTGTGTGTATATACATATACATGTACATATATATATACACTTAATATACACATATACATTATATATATATCCTTTTCGATATCCCGCTATGAAGTCACAGATGAATTTTCCCACCGAGTCACGGCTTCCGTAGGAGAGAGACCGATGGCCGTATTGGTTCATCTCTGCCTTGGGCTGGTGGATGGGCGCCTTGGCACAGCGCCGGGTCACCAGGTGATATCAGTCATGCAACAGGAAGCTATTGATGGGAGGTACCTACCATTATTTTAGGCCTATTTTTTGGGGCTTAATTTCAGAGAATATCCCCAGAAAATATTGCCAGAAATATGGTAAATATGGTACTAACGTGCCTCCATTTTAGGATCCTGACATTCCCATTGATATGGAGGTTTCCATAGTCATGGTACCCCCAAATGGATGGTTTATTTCATGGAAAATCCCATCTATAATATCTATAAATGTAAATGGATGATTTGGTGGTATATTTCTTGATGATACTGTAGATGGGCCAGCGAAATCCTGCACCGCCTTGGAATGTTAAAAGCCTATGTTCATAATGGGATGTTAATCCCATCTATCAACTGGTGATAACCGGATTTCGCAACGGCCCATCCACAGGAACTCCCATGGACATGTTACTTGGAGGATCATCCATTCAGTGGGGTTATCTTATAATGGGATGATCCTCCAATGGGGACACAAGAAATAGATGGGGCCTTCCTATGGAAATATCGAAAATCTGAATCCCAACATATTTGGAATGCTAACTGAGAAAACTTTTCGGCATCAAAGCTACCGGATACGGAAGTGTGAAGCAATAGCAAATCAATCATTTTTTGGGGTTTCACCAATATCAAGCAACAGTTCATACTGATTTGCTGGTGCATTTTTACTCTTCAATAAATCACCAATTGCAAAACCATCAATGTAGCGAGCCATTGGTGATTTAACGCCACCAGCCCTCCGCTGAGGTGCAGTGCCGAGCTGTGCCGCTGCCTTCTTCTATAGTTGCAAGCTCTTTAGCGCTCCACGGGCGAACAAGTGGACGCACGCCTGGACAAAAACACCACGGGATGGTGGTTCTACCCATAAATAAATGAAAAATGGGGGATGCCTCGAAATTGAAGCAGAAAACAGAGATTGGAATGTTGGAATGTCTACCGTCTGGTAAACAAACATAGCTATTGAAAATGGCCATAGAAATAGTGGATGTACCCATTAAAAAGGTGATTTTCCATAGTTACGTCAGTTTACCAGAGGGTATGTTTAGTCTTAGCCGAATTCTTGGGGAAACCAATGACTCGATGGCAAGTTCACCAAGCAAAAATCGAGTGCTACTTGTGGCAGCCAGGTGCCAGTTCGTTGGTTGCAAGGTTCACCATGGAAAGTAATGGGGGTTTTAAGACGTTTTAACCAACAGTAATAGGTGTAGAATGGGATATCATAGGGGTACAATCGATATACAGATGGAATATGTTGGAATAATCGAAAATTTACAAGGAGGTCAGACCCCAATTTGTTAGCTAAAGTGGTAAACAAAACAGCAGGTATTTGTTGGGTGTATGACAGCAGTTATGTCTGAACGATGACTGGGGGGTGGCACCTACTAGTTAGTCAGTCAGTGAATTACCAAATGACCACATTCCAATCCCGTTATAGTTGTTACACGGGTCTTATTCTCTACTTGCAAAGTGACATACACATCCAAGCAAGCTGGTCACTGGTAGGGTACAACCATCAATCAACTATAGTTCAAATCAACAAAAATAAGTGTGCATGAAACTAACGTGCAGCTAAACCCAATGGCTGATCTTTTTTCGCCATATGGCTAAATAAAATGATGATGGTACACCCCAAATTCAGGCAAATCCAAATATCCTGTCTTATTAAAACTGTATGTGACATATATATATATAAATATAAATATATTTATTTATTTACGTATATATATATATACATATTCCATTATATCCCAATTAGTATACACTTGTATCCCCATAAACCTATTGGTTTACCATTGCAGCCGCACAAAGCCTAAATGGATAGAACTAAAAAAAACATGGATTTGGTGCTAGATTTCTGCACCTCGAAACGACGAAAAAAATGAAGGGAAAAAAGGTCCTAGGAGACCAAGCTTTGAATTTTGTCAATGGTTCGACTTCAGTGGTACTCATAAATCCTATGACATTGATAAACTAGAGGTTTAGAGGTTTATAAACATCTATGCTTTTGCTGCTTTTGACAGGACTCGACTGGAGTGCGATCTGAACGCAGGAACAAGGTTCGTCAAACTGTCCAGGAGTGTTTGGCCAAGAAGGCGACAAGTACCATTGGCAAACGGCTTGGACCATTGCAGCGTTATGTTGAATACTGTTCGCAGTTTGGCATCAGTCCCTTTCCTTTAGAAGGTACAAACATGCACAGCTACCTTGAGAACCTGGTACAGTTGGAAGACACAGCTGGGACGAGCGGCAAATCCTTCCTTGAGGCAATCAGGTTCACGAGCGCCATGCCGGGACTCAGGAGCGATGAGGTGCACCTGATTTCCAGGCGAGTTGCCGGCTTGGCTGAAATGCTCATGAAAAGAGCGCCTACGATAGCTCAGGCCGCGCCACTGACGGCTGAACATGTCAGGAGACTTGAGCGCCAATGTTGCACAGCCTGACTTCACTTCTACGCAACCCCCAAGTTACCCTGGTAATCAAACATGGCAGTGAAAATCTTCTATAAATGGATGTTTGAATGGGAAAATCCGCTATAAATGGAGGTCCATGGCCATGTTTGTTTACCAGTCGGTGTGGCTGAAAATATGGTATATCCCAATGGGTATGGATCAAAATTGGCCACCCCAATACTTGAATGTGGTCCCCCAAGTCTTTAATTTTGACCCATACCCAAACGGCATTTGGATTGCAATGGTTCGTAGTGCACACAAGCCTCCTGAAAGAGGCGCATCCATGTTTTTCTGGCAGTGCCGTAAACTCAACTAGAAACATGCACCGTTTATATACTGCATCCGGATTTTGCCCTTTGGAGTATATTTAAAAAGAAACCACGCCCAAGATGATTTCCTCATTTTTAGGTTTAACACATGCCCCCACTTTGTTTGGAGATTTCTGGAAATGGATCTGATTTTCCTTTGGATCCAACGTCCAAGTCGCTGCTTCTAGTGGCTGCTGGTACAGGAAGATCAAACTTGTGCAAATCCGTATTTCCTGGTACCCAGTTATCAGGGGTTGGTAAATATTGCTTGGAGATGATCAACCATAATTGATTGCTAAAAGTGGGCAATGGTTGATTTCCAAATCCTTAATTATCAGGGGTTGGTAACTGTCATGATTGAACATCACCCAACTATTGGAATATGATCTCCAACAGATACGCGTTTTAGTGATGTTCAAAATCTCCAAAACTAGACGTTTACCAACCCCTAGTTAATCACATCACATGTTTGGGTTGACCCCGCAACCTGATGTTGTTTAAAATGTTCCAACAGACCCAGATTCACTTTTTCACACGTGTTTGCAGTTTTTACCTCTACTATCGGAATCCATTATTGGGACTCATATTAAGAAACTAGTATACTGCAATGACAAAGGATTTTGGTCGCTCATGTTTTTGCAGTTTCGAACACCCGAATTGGTGTTTTACTTCGGTTTTGGTGCCTTTTTATGGAAAGATTCTAATGATCGATTTTGTCAATCCCGGAATCCCCAGCAGAGCGGCCAAATTTTCCAATGGCTTTAGTTCTGTCCAAATCTGGTGATCAGAGATGGAGGTGTCTATCATGGGGGAAACCTAATAGTTTGATGGTTTACAATGGAAAATCCTATTTTAATGGATGATAACTGGGGGTACCCCAATTTTAGGAAACCTCCATATTGTAACATATGATTTAGTAGGGAAAATCCACATTCCATTGGGATACAATGGGGCTGTTCAATATGAACGGGGGATGGGAATATGTCGATTATGTTCAACCACTCAAAGCACAAAAAACTCCACCACACTGAGCAAATCTTTGGCTTGTGGCACCCATTCTTCAACATCATCGCGAGGAATGATCGCTTGATGAATCTGCTGGTGATCCTGGTGATGTTGCCCATCTTCGCTTGCACCTTCCTGATGCTCGGCACGCGACACCGAAGGTTGATGATTTTGTTTGGGGTAATCATAATCCAAAATGGGAATCTGCTTGGCATGGTACTTTGATGATTTGGTGTTTTTTCTTGAGAGAGAGGAATGCTGAGATTACCGATTTTTTTCAGTGGTTTTGACTAATAATTATTATTCAATATGTCTTTGATTGATGATTGTGTTTAAGCTTGTTTGTTTTTTTCGAGGAGGTGAGCGTGTCTTTAACTTGCACATTGACCCTCGGGTTTCTGTTTCTGGATCAGATTTTAGGCCCAAAAACATGCATGTTGCACATGTTCAGCAGTCAACCATCCAATTCACATGTTCTTTCCGTTACCTCCAACGTTGATCCGCAGCCTTTTTACGCGGTCAAAAGTTGGAGACACCCAGATTCGGGGATGGTCAAAAATTAATGCATTGATAGGGTGTGATCTATTTGTTGATTATAATTAGCATATATAATTAGATTATAAAGATCAACAAATAGATCAAGCCCTATTGGCATATATGATTGATCTATTGTTGATTATAATTGGCCCATTGTTCATTGATGATTAATATTTATTGATTATAGGATTCCCATTAATCCTGGTTGGTGGTTTGGAACATTTTTTATTTTTCCATATATTGAGAAGAAGGACCCCAACTGACTTTCATATTTTTCAGAGGGTTGAAACCACCAATCTGAATCATATATTTGATATATGTCCCATTATGGTATGACCATACCCCATCCCATGTAACTTGACCATGCCTGAGCACAGAATCAAGGTTGTCTATGGAAGATGTGCCTACCTTTGAGGTTACAGACAAACCAACCTGTGGTTGATATGTATATGCATATGTAATACATACATATATGTATTATTATACATATATATATATGTTTTTGTCATATTATTGCTATATATATTTACATATTTTAGTTGCAGTGTTGCAGTTAATAGGTGTGTCCTACACATAGTATCATAGATATGCACATGACTCGTTCCCATTTGAGGATGATTGAAGCCCTCTTCCAGTGGATGATGCCGCTGTCACCTTGGCTCTCAGCCACCATTTCCAGCTTCTTGGCAAGCGTTTTTTAATGGAAAATGTGGCTTTGGGACCTGAAAAATCATGGCGAAAGTCCCAAAAATATGGAAAAAACGTCCAAAATATCAGGAAAATCCCAAAAATACGGGGATAACCCCCAAAAATATTGGAAAAGTTCCAAAAATATTAGGAAAACTTCCAAAAATATGGGAAAAGTCCCAAAAATATGAGAAAAGTTCCAAAAATATTGGGGGAAACTCCCAAAATATGGGAAAACTTCCAAAAATATGGGAAAAGTCCCAAAAATATGGGAAAAGTCCCAAAAATATGGGAAAAGTCCCCAGAATATGGGAAAAGTCCCAAACATATCGGAAAATTTCCAAAAGTCACCAAAATATTGGGAAAAATCCCAAAAATATGGAAAAGTCCCAAACATATGGAAAAGTCCCAAAAATATCGGAAATTTTCTAAAAATATTGGAACAGTCCCCAAAATATGTAGAAAAATCCCAAAAATATGGAAAAGTCCCAAACATATGGAAAAAGTCCCAAAAATATTGTGAAAAATCCCAAAAATATGGGATTCCAAAAATATGGGAAAAGTCCCAAAAATATTGGGAAAAATTCCAAAAATATGGGAAAAGTCCCAAAAATATGGGAAAAGTTTCAAAATATTGGGGAAACTTCCAAAATATGGGAAAACTTCCAAAAATATGGGAAAAATCCCAAAAATACGGGAAAAGTCCCAAAAATATGGGAAAACTTCCAAACATATACCTCGGAGGTACCCTGATTGGTTGCCAGGAATGTCTGGTTTTTTGGGTGCCAAAATTAGGCCCCGTCTGAATACACCCTTTTGTGTCTTGGAGTCTTAGATGCCCATTAGGGAGCTTTGAGCCTCTTGGGGTCTCAGATGCCCATTAGGGAGCTTGAGTCTCGGACCTGGGAGTGGGAGTCTTGGAGTCTTAGATGCCCATTAGGGAGCTTTGAGTCTTAGCTTGGGACCTGGGACTGGGACTGGGCCTGCCACGCATGCAAAATCATAAAGTTAAAGTTGGTTCTTTTTGGTTACTTCAAAAATTTAAATATTTTTCATCAACTTCAACTTTACGATTCTGGTGTCGCAATTTTTGACAATGCATCAAGGTTCGCATGGTCACTGTTATTTCTCAATCGTGCACGCTGCAACTTCCCAAAGTTTCTTGGAGAGTTTTATGGTTTTTTTCCAAATTGAAAACTGCCACGCAGTCATCCAGAAAATGGCGCTTAAACATCACGCCTGCCACGCAGAAGCTAAATTCCAAGCTGAAAGCTTGCCCTGCCAATTTTCACGCCTGCCACGCCTGCCACGCCTGCCACGCCTGGCCTATTTCGCAACGATTCGCATCACATGAACTGACACAAAATCAATACATCAAAAATACGATCAAGAAAACTGACAACCCATCCATGCAAAACGAATGCAGCCAATGCAAAATGAATGGTCCGAATCTGTTGCTAATTTCCGAACCTGTCCTGGACTGCAAAGCTGTCACCACCAAATGGATCTGCAGAGCTGTCACCACCAAATGGATCTGCAGAGCTGTCAGCACCAAATCGATCTGAACGGCACCACGCGCATACAAAGGCGTTGCCTGGAGTCAGCGATCCACCCGAGAGGATCGCAACACATGAGTGCTCTGAATCTGTTGCTTCTTTCTGAGCCTGTCTTGGACTGTAGAAACCCGTTAAATAAGACACTCATTCCCTATATCGACAGGAGGACAGCATGAAATGGAACGCTGTATTTTGATTCAAAGATGAAAGCATAGAGTTGAAAGGTGCCTTTCAATGCGATGCCAAGCATATGCAAGGCGTTTCACATGTCTCTGTGCTTGCGACTTTCCCTGTCAGGATGCTATGGCTTATGAAGATGTCTTTGGGCACGGGGCAAGCTTGGGGTGAAAAAAGAAGCGTGCTGATCTTTGAAGGGGCGACCCCAACTTTCTGCTTTAGCATTTTGAACAAAGTTTTTTCCGAATCGTTTCCAGTATGTTGATTTTCATGTGAATCCCAGAGTTGTTTCAGCAATTCAGCTTTATGAAGCTCAGCAGATTTCTTCCCAACTTCAGAGGAATCAGACCTTTACCTTCTCTCTATCTCTCTCTCTCTCTCTCTCTCTCCTTCCATTTGTGCGTAGAAAGTTGTCTATGCAATATATATATATATATATCCGAACACCGCAATGCATGCCACTTGCGACATTTTTGATCCGCCGCCTCCTTTACGGACACCCTCTGTGTGTATTCTTTGCTTCATAACCTCTTATACAACCTTCGCAGACATCCGCGATGTATACCGCGATATACCTACAAACTGCGAATTGCTTGACCTACATGCATGCATACGTTTGTCCGTTTGTCTCGAGCCAGCGCTTTCTTCTTCTCTCCCTTCCATTTTTGGAGGAAGCTGCTCAACGCGAGATTGGTGGGCAGGACTGATTTGGTATGAAGGTTGCCGGAGTGTTGGTGCTGGCAAATCTGACAATTAAGGGGGTCAATTTTCGGGGGTTGGAAAGGAGGAAGAATGTGGTGCCCATTCGGAGTACCTTCAAGGTATGCAACAGATCTATGTGGATGGCTGAAAACTAAGATAGACCAGATCATGATGACTCATTGTCGGTTCTAGTTAAAAGTTTAAAAGTTGTTGTTTAATAGCCACGCGCTGGCTGGTTGACCCAGTTCATTTTGCAACAAAAATGCTGATTCAGCTCAAGGTCGCAGCTTTCACTTGGCCGTTCGTTTCTGACTTGGAAGATGACGAGCTTCAGCGCTCAAGACGTGCCATTCGGTCTGTGCAGAAGAGATTGCGACAAGACGCGCTGGATGAACGCTGGTCTGGGCTGACGCTGCGTGCAGTACATGTATGTCTTTTGATTTATTTGTTAGCCTCTGATGCTGGCGTGGCAGCAGCCTATGCAGATGAAGCACGCCGGCGTCGCCCATTTGTGTTTCACAATGGTTTGTAGATGTTCCGTTTGCCACCCTTGAGGAATTAATGTCTCCAACAATCGCCAAGACCAGAAGTATTCACAGGGAAGCTCAAATTTATATGGCTCAACACCGAACTGTTGTGTGGGTGGGAAAGCAAAATTCAGATTCTCAAGTTGCGCCTCAGTTCCAGCAAGTCGCTGCCAGATTCGAAGCAGAACTCCCTGATGGACTTGGCTACGAAAGTTTGTTTTCGTCTGCTTGTGGACGTGATGGGAAGTATGGCATGGCCGGGCGATTGTGCCGGAAGTGGCGCAACCGTTTTGCAAAGAAATTTTCTTTGAGCCGTCGATTGCTTCCATCCACAAAAGTCTTTGCTGTCCATTGAGAACTTTGAGGTCAAGGCTTGCTTGGACTGGAAGGGTAGTGCTTAGAGGTTTTTGAGCAGTTTTGTTTGCAAGAGTTTTTATGGGAAAGCTAGATTGTTTTGCGCTTTCTTGTGGACGCAATTTTTGAAATTTGGGCCTATTGGTGGTTGCCTTCGGGCGTTCAATTTTGGTCCTCGTTTTGGGTCCAAATGCGGTTCCCTTTTTGGGTTTAATTTTGGTTCCATATTTCACCCGAGCCTTTAAATGATTCATTTAGCTTTGACTTCGGGGTCCGACTTTGGACCCAAATTCGGGTCCGACTTTGCGCCAAAATTCGGGCCCAGTTTTAAAGCCCAAATTCAAGGTGTGTGGGGCCAGATTTGGTGGTGGAAGTTTGTCCCTGGTGAGGTTTTTGGTTACTGCAGTGGCTTTCATACCTGCAGCATGTTTCATTTCAAAGAGGCAAGCGCCCAGTTTTAATCAAACTTGGACGAAACTTCTATTGGGCTGCATCTCAGTCCAAACCCTGGCTTGGTCTGCAAGCGCACTGCCAAACTAGGCCTTTGCCAGGAGCGGGCGCGCAAGAGGGGGGCTATCACACTTTGTGCGGCAATCACACACGCTTCAGAGGTTCAGCCGTACCTGCCGCAATTGGTTCTTGGTGCCAGAGCAATTTTGAGCCGTAGTTTCTTGCGCGCTGCTCAAGATCGCAAGATCGTGTGTCCCCTCGTTTGCTGTTGAAGGCATATCGCAGTGGGTGGATGACGCAGACAAGCTTCTGTGACTTTGTTGACTACATAGCTGCTGATGCTTTGGATTTGTTTGACAGTGTGCACGGCATTCTTATCCTGGACTGCTGTCCGGCACACTTGTCTGACCAGTTCTTGCAGACGCTTTCGAATCGCAACCCGCTGGCGATTTTCGTGCCAACTGCAACAACTGGACATTTGCAACCTTTAGAACTTTAGATGTTGGCGCCTTCAGGCCGCTGAAAAGTTTTTTGTGTGGTTGACTCCGGTCACTTTGACAAACTGGATTGGATAGAAAGCGTCAGTGATGGTGCAACTAGGTTGCTGACACAAAAAAACTGGGCCAGTGTCTTTGCCCGCTGTGGCTTTTGGAGGATGCGTGCATGTACCACAAAGGGTCTTTAGCCAATATCGCAAAGCGATATGAGGAAGTGGAGCCTGTCGGGAAGCCGACAGAGGAAACTATTTTTTCTTTGCTTCCAAAAGGATGCAAGTTGCCCTATGCAGACCTAGTTCCTTAGGTTCAAACGTTTGTTACCGTAAGAAAAGTCCCAAAAATATCGGAAAAATCCCAAAAAGATTGGGAAACTTCCAAAAATATGGGAAAAGTCACAAAAATATGGGGAAAGTCCCAAAAATATTGGGAAAACTTCCAAAAATATGGGAAAAGTCCCAAAAATATGGGAAAGCTTCCAAAAATATAGGAAAAGTCCCCAAAATATTGGGAAAAGTCCCAAAAAAATTGGGAAAAGTCCTAAACATATGGAAAAAAAAGTCCCAAACATATGGGAAAACTTCCAAAAATATGGGAAAGTCCCAACAATATTGGGAAAAGTCCCAAAAAATTGGGAAAAGTCCCAAACATATGGAAAAAGTCCAAAAAATATTGGGAAAATTTCCAAACATATGGGAAAAGTCCCAAACATATGGGAAAAGTTCCAAAAATATTGGGAAAACTTCCAAAAATATGGGAAAAGTCCTAAAAATATGGGAAAAGTCCCAAAAATATGGGAAAAGTCCAAAAATATGGGAAAAGTCCGAAAAGTCCCCAAAGTCCCCAAATGTCATGGCTCTCCTTTGAGCCCAGGCAGTTCACACATTGCCCTGGCCATCATAGTGCCTTCGGCGGTAGGGGATTCGTTGTCTGCACGGCGGGTGGGAAGATTTGGTAATGGGAACGTAATGGAAATGATGGAAACAACGGCTATATAATGGAAAATCCTATCTGGTTGGTGGTTTGGAACATGAATTTTAGTTTCCCCAATAGTTGGGATGATCCAATCTGACTCAGTTTTTTCGGGTTGAAACCACCAACCAGATGGGAATATAGTGTAGGATGTCTAGAGAATATATGGTAATATTGTCTTGGAAAAAATGGTTATGTGATGGCTGTGATGGGAATAATATTGGATATCTGCGAACGGTTGTAAAAATTGGCCTGAAGTTGAGCACAAATAATGGATGATAAAAAACCCCTACCCAAGTTTTTTATGTTGATTGTCCATAGATGTTGTTAGAACAGAGGGTGAATTGATGTAAATTGTGAGGGCGTTTGCGATCCGAAAGCCTTGTGATGATGCGAAAGTTATGTGCCCAGGTATTTTGTTTCCTCATGTTCTCCAGAAACAGGTCCATGCTCAAAGGACCATCTCCTTATGGTATCGGAAAAATCCCCAGATTATGCATACTCTCAATTCGTCTCTTATCCCACTATCCATTCGCCACTATTAAAGTAGATGATTGCACATACCCTCTGGTAAACTGACATAGCTATGGAAAATCACCATCTTTAATAGCTAAATCAACTATAAATGGGCCATTTTCAATAGCTATGTTCAATTACCAGAGGGTATGGATCTTGGAAGATCAGGGATGATTCGATCGCATGTGATTCTGCGTAGTCATAAACCATGAAAATGTGGTAAACCCAAGAATACACCATCCTCAGCGGGGCATGAACTTAGGTATACCCCTATTTGGGATGATTTCTGCCCCCAAATGGTTGGTCAACGGGATGGTCCTTGGGTTTACGGCATGATCCATGGTATATTCCAATTGTTGCTGGGGTAGATATCCGACTGCATATATGTGGGCAACTATGCCAACGATAGCCAAACGTTTCAGCTTTGTGAATTCTTATCATTCAGCTAGTTGATTCTGGCTATGTCACGGGATAAGTATGATTGACATGAGTGATTATAATTGACTATCATCCCAATCATGCAATTGATAGTTTTGTTGGCTATCATCCCTCCAATCAACATAGACCCTGCCATTCAAAGGAGGTTGGAAGATGAGTTTCCATGCAACTTTCGGGATTTTCAGGGTCAAACTGGTGTTGTTAATTTCGGGGAGGCTATATTTCCACCAAAAAACTGAGAGAATAAATGACAATCATATATTTAAGTATATTTACCCGCTGATGATTTAACATAGCTATTGAAAATGGCGCATAGAAATTGTTGATTTACCTATTATAAATGGTGATGTTCCATTTTTTTGTCTGTTTACCAAAGGGCAACTATGAAGAACTGGCTATCTTCCGGTTGTATCCACCGGCTGCCATCCCCATCCTAGGTCTGGAACGGACCAGCCTGGATTGCGAAACTGCGCCATGGCCGGGCGAAGTGACGGGGCTGATCCATGGCGCTGATTGATCCATGGATCAATGGAAAAATATGAGGGTAAAAACCATGCTTTAAAAAAAAACATGGGTTTTTTGGTGAAGTTTTTCCCTTAAACCCAATCCTGAATGGAGGCTGAAATCGGCAGGTTGTAGTTACGGAGAGGTGATTTCAGCCCTTGGGCGTTGCCCGGTCCCGCTCATCCGCGATCTGATCGCCCAATCGAAATTCTTTAAAACGGGTCCTCCGTTTCGACCAGCGGCTGAAGGCCATGTAGGTCGTGCGAAAGGCCGCCCTTTTCACGACGATCCCTGATGGGAAAGTGGTTGGTTTTGAGGAGTTGATGCGGGAAGACATGTGGGGTTGTCTGAAAATGAGTGGAAAACTCCTAATTCCAATGGATTATCAGGATGATGCCTATTTTTGGGGGGAAGGTAATTGATGCCTATTTTCAAAGCCATCTAGTTGAAAGGGTCAACCAAATGTTACTGCTTTAGTAATCAGACCATCGCTGAAGGGACAGGTGTGGAAAACTCATCTGGTGGATTTTCGACATCTATGTTAGTTTACAGGAGGCTAAATCGTGAATGGATACTTGTACATATACCTTTTTGTTATGAGTGTGGAATAAGGCCATACACTTACCAGAAAACAAACAATGCAGGGTATCCAAGATTGGCAATGAGGGTCTGCAAATGCCCCCAGTCATCCAGTCGTCATTCGTGACCATTTCAGTATTAAAACCTATGGTGACTCAGGGATCCCCCAATTTTAAGGCATCGATCTTGCGGTCCGAGTCAGCGTTGCCTTTGCTGAGATGTTCGTACTTGGAGGTGCCCAGTAGTGAATATACAACACTTATAATGGTTATGTCAAGTTACATCCCAAATTATGGATGTAGTTAGAATGACATGTATACATGCATACCTGCACGCATGCACCCATGCATACATACATGCATACATGCATGCATGCATGCATACATACACATATATATATAAACCCAAGCAAGAATAATTCCTGATAGTTTCTTTTGATTATAATCTATCCATGTTTCTTCCTTTCAATCAGCAAAAGTCGCTCACAGCGGATCAAACAGATCGATCCCCTAGCGCTTTGCGAAGTCCGCAGAGGTTTTCAGCAGCAAAAATGGTAGATTTATGGGGAAATCATCATGAAACATGGGAGAAGATGGTGATTCAGCCATCAAACAAGAGAGATGGTGATCATTGGGCAACCAAATCTCAGAATGAATGATCAAGTAATAGAAATACATGTCCGAGCCTTTCATATCAATGATAGTGATGTGGATGTCTTATGCCCAACCAGAAATGATGTAGTTGTTGTGCTGTCACGCTGCAATTTACATCGTTTTTGACAAGACACATCCCTCATGCGTCAGACCTGGGTTCAATACCCGGGTGCAACACTAGGCGGACAGGCGGGCCACTACCCCACCCCTGCAGTTAAGGGGATGAGCTAGGGTGTGGTCCGTAAAGACT
>Ga0126342_10010066_pt1 | contig 16918 bp, 12 predicted proteins | sample Cyp1metagenome_FD_92528 | JGI IMG/M metagenome (GOLD analysis project Ga0126342, IMG submission 92528) | Coral microbial communities from Lord Howe Island, Old Settlement Bay, Australia - Cyphastrea 1 metagenome | ecosystem: Host-associated > Invertebrates > Cnidaria > Coral ... | reverse complement strand
TAGAATACATTAGAATACATTAGAATACATTAGAATACATTAGAATACATTAGAATACATTAGAATACATTAGAATACATTAGAATACATTAGAATACATTAGAATACATTAGAATACATTAGCATACATTAGAATACATTAGAATACATTAGAATACATTAGCATACATTAGAATACATTAGAATACTAGAATTATATTTCATAATATCCCATCTATCCCCATAGAATGATTGGTCCAATATTCCAACCCAACCCCTCTGAAAAATCATGGAGTTAGTTCGTCAGTTGGGATGATGACATTCCCAACTGAATGGAAAAACAAACAATGTTCCAAACCACCAACCAGATAGTTATGTAACCAGTTGTTAACTAGTTTAACCATCTAACAGTTATGTAACTCTATAGTTTCATATATTTACCAGTGAATCTTCGCATAAATACCATGCAAGCAAAAAAAAGGGGCACCACTTGATGGAATATCTAGAACGTGTCTGATACACAAACTTAAAGATATGGAGGTCTCCTAAAATGGTGGTACCCCCAAATCATCCAAAAAAATAAAACATTCTGAAACCATTCTAGTATTGAAGCATATTGAAACCCATTGTTTTGGAGATCCCCATTTTCAACATCGCCCATATATGTAAGAGAAACTATTGCCAGTCACTGCAGTTGGCAAGATGTTGGGTTGCCATGCCAACACCGGATGAAGCGATTTTTTTTTTAAATTGCAACGCAACTACAAACTACAGCGGAAAGTTGGACATCATGCCCAATCCATCAACCAACAGCCAAGCCACTGGCCACTTTTGGATACTTAATCCCACTCCAATTCCATCCAATTCCGGTAACTTCGCGTTGTGTCGCGATCATGTATCCAGATACATACCCTCTGGTAAACATACAAAAAGCTATTGAACATGGCCCAGTCGAAATAGTGGATCTACCCAGCTATAAAATGGTGGATCTTTCCATAGTTATGTAAACGTTTACCAGATATATACAAGGTGGTGCCCCCCTAGTTATAAATGTCTTATAATCCCATTAATTAATATTAATTATAGATATATCACCTATAAACCCTAGTTATTGGACTTACAAACCAACTTAGCTAACGAACTGGGGCACCAGATATATAGCAGCCATAGCATTCCCATGGTACAACAACCAGAAAGAGATCCCCATCCGATTCGGCCTCCAAGAGAGCATCCTCCGCGACGCGCAGGATGCGCAGGATACAGTGAAGCCGTGTCTCACTCAATGGGGTCAGGTGATTTACCGTAACCAACAACCATTGGTTGGTTAATATAATCTACCATTGGTTGGTAATATACTGTTAATAATGGTTAATATTAATGGTTATTATATGGTTAATGATGGTTAATAATAATCTGCTTGGTGGTTGACCTACCCCTCTGAAAAATCATGGAGTTCGTCAGTGGGAAGGATGACACCACATATAATGAAATGGAAAATAAAATTCTTGTTTGAAACCACCAACCAGACTAATAAAGGCCTCGGTTTATTTTTTTGCATCTATCATTTGGGGTGTCATCTTTTGGTGAAATAGCCAGGATTTACATATATTTACATGGATCTATCCCGGATTCATGGCAATGTTCATAGAGAAATTTATGGACAATCATGATCACAATTGATAAACCAAATTTGGGGTACAAGTACACTATTTTGAGACATGACATACTAACATACAAGGACATACCCATATTCATTGACTCTTATAGCCAGGAAACCAGTAGGAAACCTCGTCATCAGATTATGGTTGTCTCGTCTGCATAAAACTATAGTTTTCTTCAGACAATGACTACCCTCTGGTAAACGTTTACATAACTATGGAAAGATCCACCATTCTATTACTGGGAAAATCAACTATTTCGACTGGGCCATTTTCAATAGCTATGTTAAATTACCAGAGGGTGAATCCCATGAAAACTATCATTAATCACCATTAATCACCATTAACTTCAGACAATAACTACTAGGATCGCCATGACTCGCCATGATCATCAAAGTCATTCTGTCAGTCCAACTTTGGAGGATCCAAATGATCCAACAAGCCGTTTTTTGGAGAAGCGGGTAGGCGGCCTTGTGAACCCACAAGACATGGAACATAAATTCAGGGTTCATGAACTGGTTGGTTTATATAGTTACTATAGTTTGTATAGTTACTATGGTGATATATAGTTACTATAAACTAGTTACTATAGACTGGTTGGTGGTGCTGGCTGTGCCATGAAAAATGATGGACTTCGTCAATGGGAGGGATTATATATCATTATATATCCCATTAATATGAAATGGACAATAATCCAGCCATGTTTGAAACCGCCAGTTTTTCACAGAATTCGTTTGTTCCCAGCGAATTTCGCGGGGTTTGTTCCAACATCGTCGCAGGGTTTGTTCCAATGGTCCATGCTCTGGATCCATTTTCTGAATGCTGGTGATGGTTGGGTGGTTAACGCGAGAAAAAACACCAACAGCAGCAAAAATAGCATAGTAATCATGAGTAATCAATGGTGCATGTGAAAAAATGTCTATCAAACACATGGACTAACGCCAATGATTGATAGCTTGTGCATCCAACATCAATGTGGCGTGCCGCCATGTTCTATCGCTCCGAGTGCTCTGCACGTATGGCTATATGCCATATTCATGCATATCCCGTTGTGGTAGTGATAGCGCAATGATACCACCATTGCTTTTAGCGATTCTCTCTCCCAGTCTTCTTGATGCAAAGATATGTACGTTTTCTCTTGATTTTGCTGGTCAGATGTCCCCTTGTCGGTCAAGTTTCCTTCATTGTTTCACGTATTGGTCCGTTGGGAACCTTCATGTTTGCTGTCTTGTCCTCAACGTCCCCAACAATCCAGTCTATTTGGTCGCTACGGTGCTCAGCGTTCCCAATCTATTGAATGATTGTCAAAACTCACGGAACCATCCCCTATTTTATGGAAACATATGGAAACCCCCATCTCTAAAAACCTTCGGTCAGCCCAGTCGGTCGTCCTCTTCGAAGAACTTCTCAAGCGCCGCGTCAGCATCATCCATGGCGCCGCCTCAAAGTCGATCCTCCATCGATAGCGTTTTTGTTCGTGTATTTTTATGTATCTTTTGGCAATTGAACCATGATTTACATGGATTTTCCCAAGCACAAATTCGTAAATATGAGGCATTGGATATCATTAGATGGTTTTAGCTATGCTAGTCCGTTTTCTTCCAGATATAGTTTACCCCAACATTTTGTTAGGTTTGGAAATCTTTATGGGTCCTTGGAGGGTCCAGCCCCTCAACAAAAACATGGGTTTGGACCTCTAAAGATGGATTCAAGATTCCAGGGGAGGACTTCCTTCCCTTAGATCCTTAGGTCATTGGATTTTTAACAGGACCAGACTAGCCATCTCCAAGTGTTTCTGCTAAGGGTATGAATTTTCACCTCCCATTTTTGGGGCTCGTGAACATGAAAAAAATGGCCATGCTATTGAGGGAATCGCAACAGCCTTGCGCAATGTGTTTATTCAACTTTTTTTTGCAAAATGCTTAGTATGCTGATGCAAACGTCCCCAAGTTGTAGCTCATTGAAGCTTTGCCGAATTGCCTCATTGACCAGAAAAGTTACGTGACATCGCCTGACTCAAACCCCCAACAGCCTGGTCTATCTGGGAGAACCTGTGGGGTTTTTGTGATTCGGCATTCCACCAGTTCCACCATGTTTGCTGAGCCAAGCTGAGAGGAAAGAGATCCGACTAGGCCACCATTCGGTGAACCTTTCCAGGTCAAGTCTCTGAACTGATAAGCGGCTGCCAAGAAGCAAACATTGATGAAGTTGACGGCTTTAGGATTCATGATGCCAGGGTAAATGATGTTTTTGGTATATTTTGGTTGTTTACACTCCTTCCACCGGGCGAAAACTAATAGTGACTTTTCCAAGGGCTAGTGGAGCACTCTACTCCTGATCAACTACAATGACGGTCGCCTCTATTACTTGTGAATGCAACTAAATAATCCACCCAAACCGAGCAAATTTCCACCAGTGCCAACTGGATGCTCCATGCGTCATCCTGCATCTGCTCAGGCGGAAACCTCTCAATTTTGACACCATTACCCAATGAACAAACCTGAGTGGTGAATTCATCCACGGTAAATTCTGCCAATCCACGGGGGATCTTCGGCCAGGTGAGTTCTGACTACCTCCTCGCTGGATTCACCACAATCGGTACCATCCACTTTGGATGGGTTTGTAAACAAAAATATATCATGAGTTTATAAATTAGTTTGGATTGGGGTTTATAAACCAATCTAATTATATGACTATCAAATCATATAATATCATATCTGTTAGTATATATAAATATATACAGTATATACAAATATATACAATATATAATTATATAATTATATAATTATATAATTATATAATTATATATATAATTATATAATAAAATATGGAACCAACCATGTTTCACGAAACACGTTCGAAACCTTCGGCAGCTTTTGACGACCGCATGGCCCTGCTTCTCGTGGCAGGAGCGGCGCTGGAGGTCTTCGCGCGCCGCGCTCGATGGCAGCGCTGCCGGCTATACAAGGTCTGTGTCACCCACTTACCTGGAAAGCAGCCCACAACCTATGAAAACCCTTGGTTTCTACAGAAACATGATGAATAGTAGGATTTCCATAATGTATGCCAATTGACTGGAGGGTACCAAAGAAGATTCAAAATGATGATGGGTGTCATCTACGTACGTTTTCATCATTTTTGAATGCTGTTCTTTGCCTGCTTTATTTTTTTGCAATGAAGAGAACCAAGCTAGTCAAAAACATCCGAAATTATACCAAGCATCATCAAACATCTGGGAGAAAACCGGCATGTTGCTGACAGCACCAAATGTTCAGCACAACACCTCTGCAGTCGATGCTGTTCAATGCCAGGTGGGCAAATGCCTCAGGGTCCTTGTCTGGTTGGTGGGTTGAACCACCCCAAAAAGATACGGTCGTTGGGACATTCCCAAGTAGGAATAGAAACAAAACACTTGTGAAACAACATGAAACAACTGTGCAGTTGCGTCAAAAGTCATCTGAAAATCTTCAATGCTTTGGATCTTAAAACATTGCAACTTTTCGACGTTGCCGCTATCGCGGTAGTTGGGTGTCCAAAATTGCTCCAGCTCCTCTTAAAGCCAATTCACTGCGGTGACTGCGGTGCTCGAAACCAGAAGTTGCCATTGGCGCAACTTTTGACAACGCAAAATCGAGGTGTAGGTCTGAATTTGGATCCCCATGAAGAATCCAACTCTTGAAATAATTCAAGATATATCAAACATGATCAAACTACCACCATCCCAGGAATGAGATGAACATAAATGTGTAAAAAAATTGACTCCATGGTTCACTTCCTATCCCTATCCAATTAACACAGACTCTACCACTCTACCATGACTTGCGAGTTGGACAAGATCCGCTTGAGATGAATGCTTTCGATAAGGGACTATGTTGTTGGTATGGCGTCTTCGGTTCTTCGATTTTTGGACTCCAACAATTCTGACCCAGAGCCCATCAACGTGAAGCTCTTCCATTGATGGAAGATTTTTCACAATGTCTTTCTGCGCGTATCAGAATCAGCCTACCTGCGTGGAACCACGAACCACGTGGCTGGTTGAACGGGCTGGTTGCAGACATCTTATTTGGGCATCCTAATACAGACATCTTAAATGATGTTAATAGTGGTTAATCATGGTTAATAATGGCTTATGTTTAATAATGGTTAATAATGGTTTGGGTAAAGTATTGTATTTCACTGAGGGACTATGACCATCTGGTTATTTAACATAGCCATGGAAAATTACCATTTTTTGTATAGGTAAACCATCTATAAATGGGCAATTTTCCATGGCTATATGGAATAACCAGTTGGTATAATCTATCCAAATGAATATGGATTACTGCTTGGTGGTTGACCTACCCATCTGAAAATGGCTGAATTCTATGGTTTATGGTGGATATAACATGATATAACTATAGCTGCTTGGTGGTTGACCTACCCCTCTGAAAAATGATGGAGTTCGTCAGTTGGGATGATGACATTCCCAACTGAATGAACAAATAAAAAATGTTCCAAACCACCAATCAGATATGGATTCTCCAAATGAAATCCTTGCAAAGGGAAGTGGTTCCAAAAATCACGCCCAACGCCCCTACAGGGAAATCTACACGAAAACATGTGTGCCTTGACCCTCGATAGAAACCTGTTTGCCACATCATTTCACTATCACCGATTTTCAAGGGTCATCGGTCAGGTATCTAGTCATTGCGGAACTGGCTGACGCGCACCTCATTGGAGAGTCTTTTTGTATTCCAAATAGCGCCCAGTGTATTCCTAGGTGCGCAATGCATGCAATGCCAAGCAAAACTGGTGGCTAAATGGGCTGTGAGTAAGCAAACAATACGGTTCACATATCTCTACATCATTTGACATAGAGACTTCAACGCCTTTTGCCAAAAACTTGCAAAGTACTGATGTTTTCACTGACCAAATATTTGGCTGAAGGATTCCAGTATATGCATCAAGATTGAAACCGTAGGATGAAACTCCAAACTCATACTCAGGGAGCCACACAATTTTGACATCAGGCACGTTTTTCCATTTGTTCCATTTGTACAAATCGAAATTTCATACATTACATACCCATCATACCCTCTGGTAATTTTACAAAGCCGGTGATGGTTGGCTGCTGGCTGAAACGCATCTTCTCAACCAAAACACTTCGACAGTTTGTTGACCTGGTTGACCTGTTCAGGCCATGATTGGGGTTGTGGTACCTCACTTCTCGGCTAACCCTGTGAAGCCCTGTAAATACCGTTACCATCTGGTTATGACTAACATAGCCATGGAAAATCCCTTATAAATTGAGGTTTTAATGGAACAATCATCTATAAATGGGCCATTTTCCATGGCTATGTTAGTCATAACCAGAGGGCACCCAGTCTGTAGATTCCTACATGGCAAAACAAGGCCTTTAGAGACTTTCTCACATCTATCGGCAGGATGTGCTGACGACGGTCTCCACAGCCACGCAAGCCCACCTCATCTTACGCAAGAAGTTGCTGGATGGATTAGAGACATTCCACCAGCAGAATTATTAACAATCCATAGAATGACCTAAACATAGCTATTGAACATGGTGATTTGGTTCGTTGATTTTCCCATTAAACATGGTGATTTTCCAAACCTGGTTGGTGGTTGACCTACCCCTCTGAAAAATCATGGAGTTCGTCAGTTGGGATGATGATTCTTCCCAAATCTTCCCAATACATGGAACAAATAAAACATGTTCCAAACCATCAACCAGATAGAATAGCTCAACAATCACCTCAACAATTCCACTTCATGCCCATATGCTCCATGTATGGAACATTTACCAACAGTTGCCCTAAAAATCAACCAAATGTAGGTAAATATACCATACATGGAGCATATGGGATGGCTAAACAACCACCGTTTACATAGAAGATCAGCCACCTGTTTCCCCGATTTCTTTCGCCCAAGACTCAGAGAGGTAGGTCTTGATCTTGGGCGCGGAGTACTTCATGACCCACACAGGAAACCAGGATGGCACCTCTGTGGGACAACATTCGAACTGATGAGATTCGGTGGATGATGAAACAGTTCTTACCCTCTGGTTATTTAACAAAGTTTGCTATTGAAAATGGTGATTTAGTTCGTGGACTTTCCCATTGAAAATGGGTGGATTGTTCCATAGCTACGTTAAATTACCAGAGGGTACAATAATCATGAATGAATTTATTGCAAATGGGATGTTTCTTTATCATCCCCCAAAAAAAGCCAAGCTCAGACTTCAATTATATCTTGGGTCTGGAAACTGTGACTCTCAAATCAAACGTTCTTCACAAATCGGACCCAACTAACTTGCAGCCAGGAAAAAATCCAACTGGGACCCTGCTACTCCTGAGTGCGAATTGGGCACTTTGACTTGAATATTCCATTTCCATGGTCAATCTTTGATAGTCCACAAAAGATTATATAATCATTTTTCTGGTTGCGGTCATTTTCCAGTTCTAGCAAAAAAAATGACTAGTTTCTACCCATCCACACGGTTGAGGTTCACTACACCTATATGCCATTGTTAATTTACCATAATTTACCACTATATAATATTTCATACTATATTACAGTTTTTTCGATCCCACATGACTATGGAACCCCCTATATCTATCTATATCTCGTATATTACCAGGACAACAGCCGGCCGAATTTGCGCAGCCAAACCTCGCTAAGGGAGGCCAACATGCACTTCCTTAGCGATTTGTCCATCGGTCTGATGCTGGTTGACCGCTCCGTCGAAATGCTGGGTCCTACTTCATCACACCATTCAAAAAAAGAACCTGGAATCCTGGAAAGACTGCCAACCTACAGAAACCGGTTTATTAACATTTATTAACTACAAGGTGTACTCCATTCCTAGATTGAAGTGAATTCCAACTGCGGGGGGACTATATCAAGCCCAGAATCTAATGCCTTAGACCAAAGAAATGTCACCAATGATATGGCTGCCATGTCTCCGGAACCCCATAGAGCTAGACTTTCATGGCAAAATGTTTGAAAAATGATGGACTTCGTCAGTTGGGATTATGAACTTCCCAATATGATGGGAAAGTCATCATCCATTCCATGGTTCCAGTCACCACCAAGCAAATATCTCATCAACCATTATTAACCATGATTAAATCATGATTAACCAATATTAACCACTATTAACCATTATTAACCAAACCCTCCAAAACCTGACCTGGTTATAAGTACTTATAACTGATAAATGGCCATAACTGCAGTCATCAGATCATCAACGTCTCTCCAAACCCTCAAAAAATACCTTGTTTTTTTTCACCAGAAACCTAGCTGCGAGCTGCCAAGGTTCCCCTTCTCTCCTGACGGATGCGCTTCGATGGATCCGCCCTTCTTGGTCCGGCCGTCCGGCCGTCCGTCGGGCCCCAGGCTCTCCTGCGACGCTCCGTCGATGTCGTTGGGATCATCCAGCAGGTAGCAGGTAGCATGGATCAAGATTCAATGGCTTGGTTTAAGGGAAAATCTACAGTAAACCATGGTTTTTACCATCAAATTGATCGGGCTTTCCTGTAAATTTTCCCATCATCCAATTCTATGAAAGATTGATTTAATCCATGGGAGATCTCCAGGATCCCTTTTTTGGAGGTACGTTAGTACCATTTTTCAGGCCATATTTTGAAAAGATATCCCCTTACATCCTGAAATTTCCATTGATTTATACCCCAAGACACTAACTGGTTGGTGATTTTAACCATCTTGAAACATATGAAAGTCAATGGGAAAGATTATCCCATATATTATGGAAAAATGAAAAATGTTCCAAACCACCAAACAGATAGATTTATACCCCAAGACACTAAGGTAGAAGATATTCACCGATTTTTTCCAATATGGCAGCGATGCCAGCAAAAAACCATGTATTTTTTTCACCCACTTACCTGGAAAGCAGCCCACAACCTATGAAAACCCATGGTTTCTACAGAATATGAGCAGATGGAGGTTTCCTAAGTCATGGGAGGTACCCCAAATCATCCAAATCATCCATTTATAGATGGATTTTCCATTATAAGCCATCCATTTTGGGACATCACCATTTCAGGAAACCACCATATATGATGAATATTTCAAACCAATCAGCTAGTTACTTCCAGATGTGTTTCGCTTGCAACTCAGAACAACATATTGTGTTCTGAGTCGCAAGGTGAGGAACAAAGAGATGGCTATAGTTTATAAACCCATGAACTATAAAGAATACTATAGACATCTCCACCATGCACCCAACACTATGTTTACCAACTCCTGCACGAACTGGAGCACTGCAAGGTGAAATGGAGTATCTATATATATATAAATCAGAAAAATGTGTAGAAACAAAACTTAAAACCGGAGATTTACAGTAATCAGAAACATTTTAGTATTAGTAAACATTGCTATCTAAACATCAACCCTTTTAGGCTTCAAAATGGAACCCCAACTTCTGTGGCGTCTCCTGCATCCAGTGGTATTGTCCGGGACAGTTCACATCTTCCTTCGCGATGTCAGGGATCATACATTTTTTCCCTGTCAGAGATAGTGGGATGTATCATCAAAAAAATGGGGACTATATGGGACTATACTATACCTTATTTAAATATATTTAAATAGTAAATAATGCTATACCTTATCTAATGAATACTGTAATGGACATGGGTATGGCTGTGATGTGAGCGACTTTCCTTGAGCATCGGGCTATCGACGCGGTTGCCACATGGGTGTGCCCTGGTTCATTCATGGGGGCTGACCCCAAAAGGACAAAAAAAAACTAGTAAAAAAGGGGTGCATAAAATCCTGGCTTGACAGCATGGTGATTTGAATGTTGGGAGACTTTGAAAAGCAAAACTGAAACTTTGCCAATTGAGACACCTAACAAGAAAATCGTCACCAGGATTGACACAAAGACGAAGATGGCACTCATTTTGTGCTAAGTCTTGTGTGCAAACCTTCCCAGAAGGATCAAACGGTTCTGAATCATATAGGTTTCCACATCACAGAAAGGTAGCAGATGGGAGTTCATAAACTACCCTCTGGTAAACATACAAAAAACTATTGAACATGGCCCAGTCGAAATAGTGGATTTACCCATTAATAGCATGGTGATTTTCCAGTTCGCTATGTAAACGTTTACCAGAGGGTAAGAGCCACTGGCCATGGGGGGGCTTTGTAGACAGTCATGGCATCATCATCATCATCATCATCATCATCATCAGCTAGATCCCGTCCTCAACGGATAAATGCAACGTAATAGAAGCAGGAAAGAACGGTTTTACAATCCTTAGTCCAAGCAAACGGTGCGGCCAGATTGGAAAGTCCAATGATCAGAAAAGACGAAAAGCCAGAGCATGGTTTTTGCTGGGCCAGATTGGTAATTGGAGGATCACCCCGCAAATTGCGGCTGGTTGAGGTAGGGTTGTGCACCACAAACAAATGGGAACACTTTCTTAGTGGACCTGTCGACCAGAGTTGTTAACCAACAACTAAGCTGCATGATCCAGTGGATCCAGCGAGCGCTTATCATTTACATTCATTTACATACCGGTTTCGAAATGATGACTGCCCCTCTATTAACCAACAAACCGATGGGAATTATATAGAGACATCCATGAAGATCTTTGCCATTTGCCTTGCTGTTGGACATTGTTGGACCCCAATCATCTGGATGTAAAAATCCACCAAATCTAGCCATGTTTACGGCTTGGTGCAGTTGAAAAACAAACCCAGCTTACAATGCAAGTATTGTAATAGTATTGTAATAGTATTGTAATAGTATTGACATGGTTTGACTGGCACCTAGATTTTCCCAAAAAAGCGGATCCACATGGTCAAGACATGGTCAAGACCGTTTAGTTAGTTGGGAAACCAGGTCCCCAATGTTTGGTCAAAACCCTAGTACCTTTTGTGAACCCCAAGTCATAGCTGGGATTTATGGATGTGAATAACCCACTAAAAATGTATCTATAGGTATTGACCCATATCCATATGCTAGACTGCTAAACTGTTCGCCGGTGCAAATCCGGCTACACTACTTATCACCTGTGGGGGGCCTGAATCAATGCTTGAGGTTACCATCTGGTAATCAATGCTTGAGGTTACCATCTGGTTATGACTAACATAGCCAAGGAAAATCCCTTATAAATGGAGGTTTTAATGGGAAAATCATCTATAAATGGGCCATTTTTCCATGGCTATGTTAGTCATAACCAGGTTGGGTAATTCTCATGAGTTGATCCAAACCAATGGAGCATCTAGCCCACCACAACTTCCCTTATCCTTGCAGGAAATTCCCTTATCTTTCAATGAGCCCCGACAAACAGTATCTGCCAGACACCTATTCTGAATCGCTGGCATGTATTATATATAGACTATGTTCAGAAACCAACCATGGATGGGTAAACAACCTTTACTACTTGGTGGTATACCCACCAAAAATCATGGACTTCGTCAGTTGGGATGATGAAATTCCCAACCAGATGGATAGTCATTCAAAATTCCATGGTTCCAGTCACCACCAAGCAGATATCTCATTAACCATTATTAACCATGATTAAATCATGATTAACCAATATTAACCATTATTAACCATGATTAACCACTATTAACCAATATTAACCACTATTAACCAATGGGTAAACAACCCGTATAGCTTTTCTCCGGGATCAACCGCCCAAGTCTCCACAGAAAGCCCGAGAAGTTCAGGGTCACTGTCACGATGCCTAGAGAAACATGGGGACAGCCGGACAGGTCACGTTCAAAAACTGGAGAATCACCATGTTTAATGGGTAAAATATGGTAAAATCAACAAGTTAATGGGCCATTTTCAATAGCAAACTGTTACATGGAATTACCAAAGGGTACCCGGGTACCTTCAAACATGTGTGCGTTTGATCATCACTGTTTCAATTCAAGTCTACATTTTGAGGTATTCCCCGCGGAGAAACCTGATGAATCCGTATTTCCAAAAAGTAATATCCAATGGTTCCCAGGATGACCGAAGGACCCCATGAAACTACTATGACAAGAGAGAACCTTTATGGAAATCCCCCTTGGCTAAGCGGGTTCAAAGTCAAGACAACATAGGCTATGGGTAGCCCAAACTTCATGCCGATTAAACATGGCAACTTTGGACTTTACCTAGACAAAAACCATCATGTCTCCCCCAAAAGAGCTGTCCCAGCTGCTTTCTTCCGGCAAATTTCCTGGAAGTTGTCCGGTGTGTTTCCTAGGCGCGACGAACGGTGGATTTTGAACCGATCTGGTGGCCGGTTGGGACATCGATCCAAGTGATGGGGATCCAACAGGATAGATTTTGCCAAGGAAATAGCCATGGCCAAGCAATCTTCGCCAATCCACTACCCTCTGGATCCCTCTGGCAATTTAACATAGCTGCCATAGCGAACTGAAAAATCACCGAATTTTCTAATGGGTTGTCTAACATCATCTATCAATGGGCCATTTTCCAGTTCGCAAACTCTTGAATTGCCGGAGGGTTTGCGCAGTGGAAAACTGGTGACATCCATGTCGGGTCATCGGCCAAGTTTCAACACCTTGTCCACGCTGATGTCCTTGTAGTCACCTCATGAACATGGAATAGTTGGAAAACTCCAGTTTGCTTGTTGAAATCCTTGTTTTGGTTGTGAAAGTATTACTTCGTCTATTCTGTTTTTTTTGGAATCACCATTTTGCATCTTCAATTCCGACGATGAAAATCTCCTCAGAATTACCAAAATTCCAGTCGGGTGGCGAGCATAGTTCAACTTCTTCTTGGAGAAGTCCATAAAACACATCAGTGCCTTGGTGGGAACTGTAATAGCAGCGATTGCTCGTGGCTCTTCTTATTCGAGGCACCTACAGATTCTTGATGTAAAAAAACACATAATAAATTAATGATTTTAACACAGTTGCTCCAATCTATTTCAGGTACATAATATCATAATATTGAATGATAGCCACTTAGAGCCACAAGGGAGGAAATGGACTACTTTTACCTCTCTATTTAGCCACATTACCCCCCTATTACATATCGTTTTTGGGGTGTTGGGAGTGACCATGTTTTAGTGACCGTGTCGGCCACTTCTTGGATTTGGGATGATATAATATATGATATAACATATGACCAACAAATGGGTTACCGAGGATGGCTTATGAATTATTATTTATCATATCGCCAAAGATGGTTGAACTAGCCTGACCCTCAATTCTTGGAATTGGATGAAAACGATGAAAACCACAAAATCAGGAAGATCATGCATACACTCCACAAAAACATGATTTCCTGTAATTGTTCCCTCAAACCAATCCAATGATCAATTTACATGGACATCTGGCCTTCTGCTCCCGAAATGTGTTTTCTTTTGCTTTGTTGCTGCTGTTGTTGTCGTCGTCGCGGCTCTCGTGCTGTTCTGTTGGTGTGCTCTTGTGTTTGGTGTTGTGTTGTACCATCTTGTTGGTTGGTCAAATCCCCCTCCAAAGATTCCAATCCCATAGGATCCATGGTGCTGGTATATATGCTAACATGACTGGGGTATATTGATGGTAAATGTTACCATATATAGCAGCACCATGGATCCTATGGGAATGGAGTTTCCTGCCACCAAACTGCATCTTCCACACTCAATGGCATCTCCATCACCGCACGTGCACGGTAGGTCGCTCCGCCGGGAATGTATTTGCTGGGCAAATATTCCTCAGCTGGGTTTCCAACAATGGAAATGTGGGACATGTTATTTCAGACACCGCAGCATGCACAACATTTACAACGAAAAACATCATTGGGTACCAGGAAAAGAAATAGGGACATATCATAAATATCCAAACCAGAAGAGGTCCCAACCCTGATATCCTGCTAAGCAAAATTCAAACAAATTGTTTTGCTCATCTACCCACCTATGCTTCTATTTTTCGCCGCCAACACAAGATTTGTGGATGGGAATATCTTGGGAAGTGCCGATTTTTTACCAGGTGGTGCACCCTAGTTATAAGTTGTTTTTTAAGCCAATCTAACTGTAGATACATTTGATTTACCATAAATTGACCATAAATCCTAGTTAACCTACAAATAAAACATCTTGGCTAGCTTCGGGGCACCTTTGTACTTCCTTGGCTGGAACACAAACACCAATTCTTGGATGGTTTACAGTAGCCATACCGGACCATACTGAGCAGCCTGGTTGCTTGTCTGGGCCGCATGGGACAGCAAACGTCTGAAACCAGAAATAGGTATATCCTATCTATGTATTTCGCTTCTCGGGAAATAGCAACAAATCAATGGAACTCACCTATTCAATGTTGATATTTTGTCTATAAACACTTACAGACTCCATGTTGGGTTGGTTGGTGCACCCCATTCCTGCTGTCTTTTTGCTACGAAGATCCGACACAACAGTCCCAGCCACGCATGTTTCAATGGCCATGCAGCAGGATCCGATTCATGAAGGAGGTACCCACCATATATGTTTGGCCTATATATATATATATTCAGGCCTAAATTTCAGGGAATATCCCCACAACATCTGGTCCAAAAATATGGTACTACGTAAACAACGTACACCTACATGTATTGGATCCTTATAAATCTATTCCCATTCCCATGACGGATCCATGGTGCTGCTATATATATGGTGTGCCATGGATCCCATCAATATACCCCAGTCATGACAGTCATGTTAGCATTAATCTACCAGCACCAGCCGGATCCGTCATGGGATTGATAACTTGGCGCCAGGTTTCCATCCTCACATTTGTTTCTTCATCCTTGAAAATCACCTGTGGAATCTCGGTGGAATCACGGTTGCCACAGGATTCTCTGGGATTCGTCTTGTACGAGAATTCTACTCTAGGTACCTCCCATCGGCCGTCACCCATGATAGCATAAGGTAAATCAGCAACTGGATCTGTTGAGAATTAAATTGTGCATTTGTTCATCTTTTTCTATCTTAAAATATATACTTTCAACTGGAATAAACCCAGCGACCCCATCCGGCTGCATCTTTGACACAAGTTCACATGACCTCTGCTTTCCCGCTTGCCCACGATTCATGATCCCCACGATGGAAAAACACAATGGCATCACACAAAGCACATTGGAACTTCCTGACAGTAGGATACATTAGGGGCGTTGGGCAAACTTGGGTTCCCCAACAGCAACAGTATCGACCACAATACCAAACCATGACCAAAATCTGTGCGTTGGAGGGACTTTACATTGACGTATACACAGAATTTGGGCCCCAAACCTTCCATCAACGGAGAGGTACTGAGACGTTAGATACCCCATGCCTTCCTCCATGAACGGCAATGAAACATCAAGGTGATCTCTAGTTGGCTAAGTTGGTCCATGGTAGCCATGGTAGCTATGGTACCCCACCGCCTTGCCATGATCCATATGCCATACATATGTCAATATAGCACGTCATTAGATGACATAACGATATGTTTTATTACATGATCTGCATAGTCAAATATGAGCTGTGGGTATTAAGTCATTTGTATTAGTATCATTCAGTATCTATTAACTATATGTGTCTTGAGATTCGTATCTAAACGTATGACGTATGATAAACATATATCCAATTGACATATATGTATCTACGTATAGATACTCATATCATCTAATATCCATAATGTTGATAGATAGATACTAAATTTATGTCTTTTCTTCGCACATCTGGGTAAATTATAATATTTCACTAACCTGCCCAGATGCTCCATGTATAGTATATTTACCTACATTTGGCTCATTTATGGGGTAAATGTTGGTAAATATTCCAGCACCATGGAGCGTATGGGCTGAATTAAGGTTATTTTGGGATGGGTCAAAACCTTGTACCCCTGGTGAACATCAAAATAGCTGGTAAATGGATGTTCATCCCACTAAAAATGGTATTAATAGGTATTGATCCATACCCATTTTGGGATGATTCCCCTATACATTCATCATGATTCCAGGCTTCGAACAGGTCGTGCCTGCCAATGCTTCGAGTCCACAGGATCCACTGGCTGTATTTTGGGAGGCGCCTCCCAAGAGGCGCCATGCGAAAAACCGGTGGTTGATGAATAGGATAAACCAGTTACCCTCTGGTTATTTAATATAGGTCTGAATTGGAAACGGGATCGTTAGTGCCCAACTTTTACCACGGCAGCGCGGTATGACTCAAGGGCCATAAAGCCAAATGTCATCGGGGGCATGTGATCACTTGGCTATACAAAATATACATTAGACAGGTCAAACTCACACTCAACCTGTTCTTCAAGGATCACATGATGCTAGTGAAAAAGTTGGCTCT
>Ga0126342_10010065_pt1:2500-16920 | contig 16920 bp, 13 predicted proteins | sample Cyp1metagenome_FD_92528 | JGI IMG/M metagenome (GOLD analysis project Ga0126342, IMG submission 92528) | Coral microbial communities from Lord Howe Island, Old Settlement Bay, Australia - Cyphastrea 1 metagenome | ecosystem: Host-associated > Invertebrates > Cnidaria > Coral ... | reverse complement strand
CAGCGTTTTGATTCTTGCAGGTTTTTCTTCGCTTGAACGTGGCATGTGTCGATCCAACATCCTCGTGCAGAAGTCGAGTCACAGAGCTGGCCTTTCAGTGGAAAAAGGAGCGGAACGGTGCATTGACGTGACCCGATGGCTGGATCATAGTTTGTCATAGGTATGTTTTTGTGGTTTACAATTCCCCGAATGTCAAGTGGCACATGGATACGTGGAGTACAACCATAGTTGCAGATCAATTGAATGGAGATTTGACGCTCTTTGACATGATTTTACCAACACAAAGTGAAAGATGAGCAGAACATAGCAGAACTGTGTTGATTTTACAACCCAAAATGAATACTAGTAACCCTAAATTCATAGCCTGTTTGATTAAGTATTTGGGTTAGCCACAAGATGATTTCAACTGTCAGGCAAAGTGGTACCTTCCCCCGTTTCATGAACAGCCCAAGGGATCATTAATCCCCGACCCCCGCACCTCCCAACCCTGACGCGGCTACAACACCCTCCCCTATCTGGTTGCCATAAGACCTCTGCGAACCCATCATACCAATCTATCCAACTACAAAAGCAAACCCCAAAAAGATAGAAGAGTGAAATCTGACCAAAATCCTGAAGAATGATATCAACGTTTCTATCTTTTCAGGGCTTACTATAGATATTTTTCGGTGTCCAACAAGTCATGGTACCCCCAGTCATCATCCATTTCTTGGGTGGATTCCAGCTGAAACCATCCAGCTGGTGCCATGGAAACCATGGAAACCTCCCCAGGAGTCCGCCACGAAGTTGAAGTCCGAGTTGGTCCGTTGGCGGCTTCTTTGGACTGTTCCTTGGCACAGCGAGGATGCGATGATTAAATGGCCCAAAGGTGGCCATGAAAATAAGGGGAAATGGCCTGGAATTGTATGATTTTTTGATGTTCAAATGGGGGATACTTGGGGAATCTATTGTGTAGGAAGACTTTTTATTGTCTTTTGGGTTCCTTAAGCAAGTCCAAGATGGTGATAAACCATTGAAGTTTGGGCTGGCACAGTGAATGGGACTGAGGAAAGTCATGCCCAGCTTCGAAGTACTCAACATTTTTGTTGAATATTTGTGGATATTCCGGATTTGCCATAATATCAGGGGATGGAGTCCATGGAGTATGCCCAAGAGTGACCAAAGCCTCGAGTCCGCTGGGCCATAGATCTTAAAGTGACCCATGCGCATATGACTGCAGAACCAACCCAGTCGAGACGCGACAAAACTCCAGGAGAGAATTGCATTTCTTTCTCTTATATCTACGTGTTTAAGTATGTTTGAGTCAGATATTCAGGTGCGTGTATTTGCGTACATTAAATGATCATATGTGCACGCATACATAAGAAAACACTACTATTTAATTAGTAAGTATATAATGTATATAAGTGTCTAAAATATGTAAATATTGTCATGTTCATTTACATATGCAGTTGTACTCACATATGCATATGTACACACATACATACAACATATATGTTTATAATTGAATAAAAATGTAGATACTATATACATATGATAGAAGTACATGTATTCTAACGATGAAACGATCCATTCCACCAGCGATGGCCCAGGCTCCAAGTACCTTGGTGGAGGATGGCTCTGCTGCCTGGCAGCGACCCAGGGGACCCAGCAAACCCAGGGGACCCAGGGGACCCAGGGCCCAGGGCCCCTTGCGGGAGGAACGGGCAACGGTTGATGATTAGTTCTGGGAGTATACCAACCAATATATTGGGGAATATCACAACCTACTAAAATTGAAGGGAGTGCAAAGGGACGACGCAGGGTTTGGAACACTGCTCAATTACCCATCAAGGGATACCAAGGGTATGTAAACCATGAAAACATGGCGGAAAAAATGGGATATGAAACAAATGCAATATAATGGGATATATAACTCTCATTGCGCAATAATACTACTATAAAGGGCTATAACTTTCAGTGAAATAATGTGGTGAGTGATATCACCACAAAAACCATAAGTAAAGTGTGTATAAACCCGCATCTTCAGACATAGGGCTATATTCGTATGTATATATATATAGTATTAACATATATTAACATGTATATATATATACATATATAGACAACCAACAATTTCACAATGACAGACATGTAGATATGGATAATGCACCATGAAAATAGATAATTTTCCGAACGGGACACCTTCTTTTCCACGTCGTTTTTATAGTTTGCTGGAGGAGAGCCATCAAAAAACGGGGTGACAGTGGTTCCCGGTTGACCAACACAAATGGTGATACCCTCCGGCAATCAGCCACATGGCTTGCTGGAAATCCATCAACACCTCCATTTATAGGAGACTTCCCGGCCAGCCACGTTTGACCTTGAATGACCTGCCGATTTGGGCAAAACGATGTGGAAGAATCAATGCTTTCCCTAGGGAAATGATTTGCACGTGGTGGGTTTTCCACATCTATGTTTGCAGGAGGGTATATGTTTAAATACTATATATATATGTATAATACAACCCTCCATGTGGATCATGTGGTCAATGACAAATCAAAAACAGGAGGCAACGGAAAAAGAAACCATGTGAGCCAGCAGCTGTGAAGTTGAACACCTGATTGTTTGGGATTCTTGTTGAAATTTCAAGTTTCCATGGGGAAAATCCAGGTACCCTCCAATAATCAAAGGTGACAACGGGAAATCCCATAAATGGAGGTTTTAATGGGAAAATCATAGAACTAAATGGGACAATTTTGGCATTTAATGATTTAATGTTTGATTACTGGAGGATATTCCCATCAACGTCCCCATTTTTGTTGGTTAAATTCCTATTAATCACCATAAACGGGTGCTACACACCATCCCCAAATGGTGGTTTATTCTTGGCTTTCTCACATTGATATAGTTAAATCACTATGAATCACCATAAGAATATCATTAACAAAAGCACCCCCTATAAATCCATCTCTCCATTATAAAGGGACCATAGAAAGGGGCTGTTGAAACATGTTGAAATTAGGGGATGGGATTCACACAAAAAAATCCTATCCACCAACTTTCATCTATAGTGATTCATCCCATAGTCCCACGTAAAAGTGCATAGTCCCATATTAGTCCCATATTCGCTCACCACGAGGCCATGCGTGCCACACGTGCCAACCACTCGCCCGCCAATGGTGCACGACGAGGTGGGGAAATCATCAAACATTGGGATTTCACCAGGAAAAATTGGGATCGAAGTATGAAAACATGGTATTTAACCAACAAGAATAGTGTTATGATCATTTGGAATCCACTGTGATCCAGTTATATGGGATAAGCCCAATCCTCGGAGCTTGCTAATCAGGGTTATTACATGTTACAAACCATGGTTGAAACGTGAGCAGTGCTTCTCGGCTCCAGCTGGTTGATAATCTTGATAATCATGGGGATTCACCCTCCCAAATTTGTTGTTGTTGTTGTTGTCGTTGTCGTTGTCGTTGTCGTTGTCGTTGTTGTTGTTGTTGTTGTTTGTTGTTGGGGAGGCCCTTAATGAGCCATGAATCTAAAAAAGGGGTTACCTTTCGGTGGGATCCCTAGGCATATGCTATGTGGAATGAGGGTTTTGACTGCTGACATATAAGTCGGACCTCCGCAACGTGCTATTTTCATTTGTTTGGACCGTTTTTTTGTTCTTTGAAACCAACGTTCGCAACCTCGCCCATTTAGAGATGATTCTCCTTGAGGAACTGGAGATTACCGGTAAAAATTGGTAAATATCTTCTATTTAAACCACCATTTGTAGCTGACGGGCCCTTCACATCAGCACTTGGGAAATTTCTACAATGTACCCTCAGATCTTTTAAGCACATTTTAACCCAGACAGTTGAAAACCACCATCAGATTGCAAATAGGTCATCAGAATGTACTGAAATGTCTGGGTCTGATTGAAGATACTGTAGGCCAGGCCACAGATTTCATCCCATGCGACCCCAAAGATATCCAAAGATTCTGGAGCTATCGATGAACTCTCGGATCAAAAGGTGGTCTCTGTTGTGGTTGCTTCTATGAGTCACACCTCTCCGTTGTTAAAACATGACGGTTCAACAATTTCGATCGTTTTTCAATGTTTTTCATATCGATATTTGATGAATTTACATTTGAAACAAGAAAAACCGCCCCAGAGTCATCCAGGTTTCAGGTGTCTCCCCCAAACTGCTAGGCTGCTAGATGTGTTTGAAACAAGGCTATGCAGAAATCATGCTCCATCATCATTGTTCCAATTTGTTCCACACTTTTCCCATCGTTTCCCTAAAAAACAACTGGCCATACCTTGGGGCCACGCACGGAAGGCCCGACGCGGGCGTCGTCACTCTCCGCCACGAAGCGAGCGGCGGAGGTCTATGGCCGCGACTTGCACCGCCGCCCAAGCCCCTGTCGGCTGAGGCGGGCGCCGTAGCTAAACTTAGCTGATTTAACCATGAAAGATATGAAAGATATGAAAGATGGTGATGTGTGGCCGAACATAGCTGATTTATGATGAGTAAATCGGTTTACAACTACAACTTCACTGGGATTTATGATGGTAATGATAGTTGGATAATAAGCCGACTTCTAACTTGGGGGCACCAGCTTCTAGATTGTGGTTAGAATTGGGGGACTCATTCCCAAATGGAGGGAACTTGATGGTGAAGCATTATAACATCTACTTTATCCAGATGATGAATGTATAGAATCTTCATGGGAATTCCATGTTGGTGTTGCGGAAATTGGCAAAGAGATGCAAAAGGCATATAATTTGTATTACTTTCTTTCAATCCACATTCTTCATGATTTTTTTTCATAGTTAGATCCTCATGAAATCACCATTTTTGTTGGTGAAATCCCCTGAAATCCGGGTGGTCCCGAGTGGATCGTGGCAGGTGCAGGGCTGAGGAGGAGAAGTCCAAAGTGCCACCAGGTGCAACGCGACGGTGCCACCGGGCGCATGCTATGACTGGAGATTTGTAAACACATAGCTCAGATAGCCATAGAAGCCCAGCCAACATAGGATTAATGATGATTATATAATTATATAATATCTGTTGACTAATACTATTAGCGATATGATTGGATTATGTTATACTATATAATACTATGAACACTTACTAAGCGCAAGCTCTCTATATATGTACACTATAATTCTTGAACATATGATCTCTACATATTGGCAATTTGATGGGGCATTGGTATTACATGTTTGAGCTGGGTGACCCGTGGATTGGTCGGTGTTTTTTCAATCCTAATTTTGATTATTGTTGGTTGAATCCCAATGTTTGTTGGCATATTTTTTACGTGTTTTTTATTATACCAGTTTGATTCATGTAGCCATATCTTTCTTATTTTCCCCTGGGTCAGATTCATAGTTTCCCAGTCATATCTTTGTGTACTACAACCACGCCTTGAAGGGAAGTTCGAAAACAAGAATGGATGCCTCTGCACTGGGTACCAGTGTAATGGGACTCATACCTACATCCCCCAAAACCCAGAAAAGCTGTTGAATGAATTGAACATGTATCAAGATGTTGGCATAAGGCACCAAATTCTATTTTTTCTGATACTGTAACTTCTCAACGCATCCTACAACCAATCAGTAGGTTATATGTCCCTAGTCCTGATTTTTGTGTCACGACCTCACGAAAACCTGAAAAACATCCCACAGTTTTGGTTCAAATCCCCCTATGCCCTGCAGATGGTTGCCAAATCCACCAGTTGGTGGGCAAAATCCCATGATTTGCTTTGGGTTTTAACCATCCTTTTGGTGATGTATTTCGTCCATCCACAGTATGTCGGCTGCGCCAGCCTTGGCGGAGCTGGAGGGGGAACTCCGGAACTTGGCGCCCACCGGCTCCTTGGCGTCTGAGGAAAGCAGCAGGAATAGATCGGGAGGATTCACCATCAACTTTATTGGGATTGATTGGGGTTCATTATATATATAATTATATATTTTTATATAACTATATATATATATTATATGTATCGTTATATATATATATAATTATATATATATGTAGATCTGGGGAATTATTAATGACCTCACTCTGACGTCACTTGTCTGACGGTGAAAGTATAGGGGAATCATCCCCAAATGGCAGCAGATAGATAGAACAGTGGGAAACCTGGAACTATCTTTGGTCAATATTCTTTCGACTTTTGAATCCTGGTTAAACTCACTTTTTGGCATCTAAACTTGGGGATATACAGATAATTATCCTCAGTTCTGGGTTATAAGCTATGTAATTAAATGTAATTAGTAAGGGAGCAATAAGTAGTAATTAACAACCACATGAAATCTTCCAGTTGTCTCTCTCTCTCTATATATATACACATCAATTGAAAGGACGTTTTTCCCCGTTTAGCGTCTTAAAACTATTTGTAAATATCATCATCCTCAGCCGCGGATCAATTATCCTCATTTTGCGTGGCCTGCATGGCGGATCGTATTTCAAGCCGATCGCGGAAGTTTTTTTTTGAAGCAAACCAGCTGATCCGCGATCCGCAGTATGATTGATATGAAACCTGTCAGGAGTCTAAGGGGAGAGGGTCGCAGCATGTCGTAGCAGCTAGTCACTAGTCAAGAGGAACAACTTTTGTCCTGGTTTTGTGCGTATATATATATATAAATTATGTATAAATTATGTATTATTATATGTACATTGTACGGAGTGAAACATCCCCAGTTCGATGAAAGTTTGGCTTCACCAAAGCGATGCCGCCACACCAGTGAATCCCAGGTCAAAAGCCCAATGAAACTCAGATTCGTGAGCTCTTGACCCTGCTGAAGAAAGCCTCCAGCGCGGAACTTGGCATGGGTGGAATCCTGACAGATCTTGAAAGTGGCAATTCAACACTTCTGCTTGCTGAAAGTGGTCGACAGGCCTGGCTTGGTGGTTGCTTTAGAAAAGGCCATTGAAATTGAAGCGAGGACCCGATTTTTCCATGCGACATTGGATTGACTTTAAAGTGGATAGCTGTCTTTTCAATCCCCCAAAAACTGTCGATGGATGTCCAGTCAACATGGTGATTTGCCCCAGCTTTCCGAGATGGAAGCGACTCTGCAGCCACGGAAACGTCTGCCGTGCGGATCCCCACAGGGATGGGGTCTGCTGCGTTTATGGTTGTCCTTGCACCTTTAAACGCAATGTCAATCAGTCAGACTGTAGCATTAGTAACCTCTATAATATTCTATAATGAATTTGATCGAATCTGTATGACATGTCATAGCAAACACACACATACACAACACGTTCCTGGATGATTCAAAATGCGCATACATTTGTAATCATTAATAATCATTTATACTTTATCCATATACATAAAGACACATGCAGACACGTGAACTCCTCTTACAGTGACGGCATACATTGTTGGTACATTACACTAAAGCAGGGGTATTGGCAGCTTCCCAAAGCCAGAGCCTATTAAACATGATGCTAAATATACATATCATATTCACCTTGTCTTAAACAGCATCTTCACCACTATACACCTGTAGAAGTAATCCTTACCCGGTAATGATGCACCGTGGGGTGTTTCCACTGTCATCATAAGTCTATATAGTTTTTTTTTCCAAACAATACAGGGTACTGTTAGAGTATCCCAAAATCCAGTGGTTTATCAGGTGATCATTCGGATTGAGTAAGGTTATTATCAGATAGGATGTTATCATCATATAACACCTGTTTTTTTGTAAATAGTTATTTCTGTAAGGTTATCATAGGTTATCATCATGTTTCTCATTGATTTTTTCAACTTTGCAGGAGCTTTTTTTTCCCGACTCTGGACAATTTTGTTCCTGGAACCTGCAGGAGCCCACCACTCTGAAGGGCGCTTGAGGCGCGATGGAATGGCAGCCTGGCATTTTTGTTGGCCAAAAAGATGGAAACAGATGATGCACAAAGACTCTACAAAAGGAGGGTATCCCATCTTATTTGAACATTTTGGCGGCACAAGGAGGGTACCTGCGAGCTGCTCGGAGCAGCCATCACTTCGGTTTCCGCTAAGGCCTTTCCAACCCTTGGATCAACCCAAAACAGCACGGCAGGGCCAAGAATGGATGGCTCCTGTCAACGAACGGAGATCTGAACGCAACACGCGCCCGCTGACTCATATACCATGTTTGGAAATATTTGAGTACATATGAGTACATAGTACACCCCAAAACCTGTATATCAATATAGATGTATAATGATGTATATAGTTTGGGTTCAAACCTTTCAAACTTATATGTCAAATGAATCCATTTGATTCAGTGTCATGTGGATTCAACCACCCCAAGTGACTTCATGAGACCAGTGATGTGGGGGCGAATCCCCGGCCCGAGGCAATGCCAGCAATGACCGTGACAGATGGCGGGCCGAGGGGAGCAGACAGCAGCAAAGTCTTGGTAGTTCCAGACTTTCGCGGTGATAGTCATTGGCAATGAGACAAGATTCCTAAGATCAGGCAACAAAAACTGGACTGCCACTGCGCCCTTCCTAGCCCACATGTAGCAGTATCCATTGTTGCCCCGGGGCACTCCGGCTGAGGGGGGTAGATATGGATGGCGTCGTATTTTAGTTTGGTGGATGACTTGAAAAAAACATGCCAAGATGCAAAATCTATGGGTTGAGAGGTCTTGCTAAGTAGGTTTTGACCCAGACTCATGTCACCTTGATCAGTGGGCAAACTGACAAGAGCTGAAACTAACCAGATTTTGTTGGGTTGAATGTGTGTTGCCATTTCAGATGCAAACTTCAACATTTCAAAACACACTCTTCGTTTCTTTTTTCAGAGATTGCAAACGCACTCTTCGACATTTTTTTTCGTTTTTTTCTCAGAAATTTTGGCTATCCAGTGGTTAGGAGTAAGCCGAGTAAGCCTAAAGAGCTATGGGTATCATTGGGTATCCATGTTTCCTATGAAATGAGGAGCCGAACTGAGAATTTCCCAACCACCCTGCCCTGTGGGCCGCCTCATCTCCCACCCCGGCCGTCTGCTTTCGTTGCCAGCGGTGGGGGACCGCTGGGAAAGCGCGCCTGGGGCGGCCCGAGGTGTGGCGATTCCCGTGGTGCCCATGGCCCAACCATGGTTTTTCAGGGAGAAGATCCAACGAGCAGACGTGAATAGATGAGATATGATATGATATGATTAGGATTAGATGATATGATATGATTAGATATGATTAGATATGATTATGATTACATAGTACATATTAGTACAGTCAAACAGTATCTTCGGATGTATAAATCAGGGTTTGAGTCCCGGCTTTCGTACCGTCAGATGGTTGATGTAACAGGTAGATCATTTTCAGCTGCAAGACAGAGATGAATTACTGAAAGGCAGAGGGGAGTACAAGCCACAAGTGGACGGAATGGAGAATCACGGCAAGCACTACAAACAGTTTAACACCGTGGGCAGCCAATAGTAATGGGGGCCCAGTCTTGGGAGATGAGCTGTGCCAAGTTTGGTAAGTGGGATGTGGTTGTTTCCGCTCAATTGAGGGGTATATCAGGGGAGACCGGATTTTTCCATGATTACTTGGTATTTTAAACACCCCCCACCCCCACCTTTGACTCACCCCAATGTCAAGACAGCCACGGACGGGGCCACGCTTTCGGCGCTGGAAAGTCCATCAAAACAGACTGGTTCCAGAGAACCACGGGTTGGTGGTTTCAAATGGAGGTATAGTATATTATAGTACTATCAGAATCTATGAGCAACGGAATACACATCTAAAATATACATATCTACAATATATATATATATATAAAATAATATATATATATATATATATATATAATATATCTAATATAATATATATATATATATATATTAATACGTAACATACATAATATGATATATATATATATAATAATGTATATATATAATAATGAATGTATATATAATATAATATAGTATAATATAAATAATTCAATATAATATAATACAATATAATATAATACAATACAATATAATATAATATAATATAATATAATATAATATGTATATATATATAATATAATATATACAATATATACATCATATAATATATATGTATATATAATATACGTAATGTATGATATATATAATAATAACAATAATAGTAAATATGTATATATATATATAATATACATAATATAATTTATATAATATACATAATATAATCTATATAATATACATAATATAATCTATATAATATACATAATAATATATATATATATATATATATACTCATATGACATACATACATACATACATACATGCATGCATGCATGCATGCATACATACATACATACATACAGACACACACACACATACATCCATGCATGCATACATACATACATACATACACACACATATATATATATACATGTACACATATACATATGTATTATATATACACATACACATACATAGATGTGACATTAATATCAGGTACGGACTACCCAACAGCATTGATGGTGTGATGATAGTTTGAAGCCTCCAAACGAGGATGCCCTGTGCTCACCGACGAGATTCTCATATTTTTGTTGGTGAAGTCCCCATGTTTTGTTGGACACACAGACACACATCACCTCCGGGATGGCCAAACAAGATGTTTGAGGGTAAAAGATTCAGATGCCCATACATAACATCATACTTTGACATCCCCAATTAAATGGTTAAAATGGTTAAACATCCTGTTTCTTCACTCACACATTTGTATGTTTGATGGCCAAGTTTGGTATCTCGCTAGGTCCCCGCTTTTCGGAAAATCATCTTTTCTGCGGATGAAAAATCGTCATAAATCGTTTGGTTAACCATCCCCATTGATGTTTTTCAAGCCATCCCAAGGGGTTGGGTTTTTTCGGTGAAGCACTGGGGCCTTCCGTGTAGCCAGAAATTGCGAGATGCCAAGGGTCTAAAGCAGAACAACAGGCACCTCTTGGGCGATGGCAGGAACAGTATTGGCAAGATTGGTTTGTGCATGTTCCATTTTTGTTTGAGAAGGATCTGAGATGAAGCATTTCTATGAATTTCCAAAAGCATTCACCACTTGACAGTTATAATATATCAGTGTTTTTCTTTTTGCCGAGTACTCAATTCTTTCGGGAGGTCCGAAGTGATCTTTGGCATGCTCCCACTGTGTTTTAAGGCAGTACTGGAAGCTGGGACATCCCGACAGGCAGAGTTTCGAACTCCGTATGATGGTATAGCACGGTATCGCCGGATAATAATATACAATAATCACGGAAATGTCCAATATGTAGTAAAATCAGAATCACTTCTTGGGCCCAAAGAAGTAGCTTGTGGAGTTTTTGTGGGGCAGGAAGTGCGGTGACCTACATCATGAGTGCCATTGCAATTCGTTACGGGGTTGAGCAATCTCAGATCGGTGCAACCACGACTTGAGTAGAGTTCAACAGAAAGTCTGAAGCCAATGATCCTGCCAAAGAAGAACACATTGAAATTCATGTGAGTTATTTGGCCCAGGAGGCAGCTGACATTTAAATTTAGATCAGTTGGCCAAACTCGTCCACGTTTCACTCACCTCGCGCGTCGTCGCCACTCATCACGCGCGTCTCGCGTAACGTAACTTGACGCGCCGTGCCATCGCTCAGGTGAGCACAGGCCACCTGGGTTTGGTGCTGGAACCCAATCATATCCAATCATAAAGCTACCAGGTATACCATGAACAGGGATGATACTTACACATACTATCATGTACTTACAAAGTTCCTTACCACCTGATTTGGGTATGGTGCTAATGGTTGCTAATGGCGGTTTACCACATGAAACTTTTCTTGGAATCTATGAGATCTGCAGCTGTTACTGTTACTCCACCACTGCCGCAGCAGATCCGGCTGAAATTCATCTTTAACCCATACCTGGCAATCTCAAACTTCGGATCCAATTTGACAAAGGTGGTAAACTCAATTATCATTAAAAAGAAATCTACCATAAACTTTAGGATTGTGTATACAGTATACATGTTTATACCTGGTGATGCCTTGGGGTTGTTTTTTGTCCACCCTTCAGTATCGGTTCCAAGCAGAGGAGTTTGGCTATTCGGTGCCCGGCGCCTGGTCATGGAAGCCCAGCCATATGTGAGTCCCTTCACTTTATTTTTTTTAGATTCAGCCAGGTGCCTGGTTTTCCGGGTGCGGTCGCTAAATGCACGGTTTTACCATGACTCGAACAAAAGGGCTGGCCCTGGCAGCATGGATGTTTGATGATATTTGGTCAGCAGAGAGCGTGTTGTACATAGTTTGATCATGAACCGCTGATACCAGGGGCTAGAAACCCTAGTGAAGATACCATTTGCACATATTTGCACCTTCTACGGCTCAAGTTTCTTGCTATTCGCACTGTGTGATTGTGCAGGGTCACGACGGTCGAGGCCAGAGCCAGAAAGTTCATCCCAGGTTGAGCCTCAAAAGCACAGTGCCAACATGCTACAAAACTCGCAAGGAACACTGCACAAAGAAACGATTTTTACTGCACCAAGAAACGCTACGAAAAGAGCACTGTAGCCTTACCCTACCAGACTTTAGTATTTCACGTTGAAGAAACACGCAGAGGAAACTGGATGCTCAGAATGCTCAGCAGTCAAAAACCAAACGATGGATGGTCACTGATAGTCAGCTTATCTTTGATCAGTTGAAGCCTTGCGTCATGGCTTTAGCTTTGGCCGAAGAGGCGGGAGGGAAACCATGGGATTTTCCCTGGGATTTTTCTGCGGTGCGTGGAGCATGTGTCACTCAGGGAGTTTGAAGTTTTTTCAACCAACCAAACCATGGAGGATCCTGAGACCTTTATGCAACCTAGCATGTTGGAGACGACATGACAGAATTTAAATACTGGTTAAAAATATGTTTCCAGTACTCGATTCATTCATTTTTTTTGGTTATTCATTACAAGGGAATTATAGTAGGGAAACTGGATGATTTAGATGGTGTTACTCCCCCACAAACGGAAGACACCACGCGCTATACACTACTGTGCAAACCTCAAGAATTCAGGCAGAGCGCTCACCCCCGAGTTCGATTACTTAGATGAATGAATGTGGCGTTAGTTTAACGTGCCCGCTGTATCTCATCAAGGTTATTACATGTTATTACATATTCCCAATTTGACTAATCAGAATTTTTATTGGTCAGATTTCAATTTTGTTTGTAACATTTTATAACTATATGTATAATATGTAGATATATGATGATATATGTGTATCGGTGAACAACCTCTGGATACTGACCTATCCTCATAACCCTGCCGTCAGACGCCGATGCCGCAGGCTGGCTTAGAACCCCAACTGGCTTGCAAGTCAGGGCCCAAAGTGGGAGCGCACGGGAGGCCAAACTTATAAGATTCTATAAGGATGAGGATTAGGCCGGAATACCCAATTTTTGGATCCGCAAAGATTGAGATCTTTCGCTTCCAGGCATTTGCGTTTGGTTTGTGTTTCTGCTAGTTAATTAGATCAGTGTTTCTGCTTGTAAAATCCATATTCAACTTGGCTGAAAAAAACAAAGATGGACATTTGCAAGGTTACTACCACGAAAATGGAGGTTCATTTTATCTATATCTATTTGGAACATGGAGTTATCCTGGTATTTTTTTTTCAGCGACCTCAGCGGCGACAATCCTCATTGCCATCCCACTCTGGATGGAATACATCTAGCTATCTACTCGTACCTCTCTACCGAATCCGAATGACCTTTGTGCGTACCCATCTATTTGTCTACCTACTTATCAATCAGATTAATCAGTCATAATCAGTCTCTCTATCTGAGATCGACTGTAGTTTCCCCATTTTTCCATCCTATTTGGTGGCGATGGAGGAACCTTGGTATTGCTTTTCGCCGGCCAAGGAACCTCACCTGGCCCAAATCAGGATGCCAGATCTTACGCACATGTATGTATGATTATGTATGTATGTATCTATATTATATAATATATCCACATATATTATATTATCATATATTCACACACACATACAGTATAAATAAGCAAACAGATAACATCTACAGAATAAAGGGCCTATGATGCGTAAGACGATTTTTCCCATGCCAACGATATCCGATAGATTCTCCACGATTCTCCCCCTTGGCATGGCCATCAGACTCCCAAGAATTGCAAAGGTTTCATTCCAGGTTTCTATATTTGAGATTGGCTTCTTTATTTAGTAAAATCGATGGTTTTCCCGCAAGTTTCCAACTAGGACATCATTCTTCTGTTGCATTTGCTAAACCTAATCCAACCAAAACACCACCGCAACCCAACACATTTCGCCATATTTCCTTCACATTTTTCAACATAAATCGAAGGAAACACACAATGACATCCCATACGCAAAAATCAAGAACCACCCCATCAAGACAAAATAACACTCCACTACGAATCCAAAGATTTTTTCCCGCAAACATCCAATGAAATGTCCCCCCACAATCCAATAA
>Ga0126342_10010064_pt1 | contig 16921 bp, 19 predicted proteins | sample Cyp1metagenome_FD_92528 | JGI IMG/M metagenome (GOLD analysis project Ga0126342, IMG submission 92528) | Coral microbial communities from Lord Howe Island, Old Settlement Bay, Australia - Cyphastrea 1 metagenome | ecosystem: Host-associated > Invertebrates > Cnidaria > Coral ... | reverse complement strand
TTGGTTTCTGATTCGCGGGATTTTGGTTTCTGATTCGCGGATTTTAGTTTCTGATTCGCGGCTTTTAGTTTCTGATTCTTTGTTTCTGATTCGCGGTAAGTTTCTGATTCGCGGTTTGTTCATTTCAAACAGGTCCGCCTGAATCCAGAGAAATCTCTACAGAAAGGGTGAGACCAAAGAAAGAATGTATCGTGTACAGCACATCGTAGCGAAGATAAGCACAGTCTGCGCTAGGGCCATGTCAAATGTCACAGTAAAGCCATTGTGCCATTGTCAGCTCAGGTACCACCAAATCTCGCCAGCCACCATCACTGATGATGTCCAGCTCCCCTTTCTTCGAGTCCTTCAACGTAACCGTGCTGGGCCATACCTGAGATCAAAATGATCAAAGCACCAGGCTGGGCCATACCTATGGCATCTATGGATGGAATCCATTTTGTAGGTAGGGGGGTTGGGTTAGTTTAGCACATGGCCTTTTTGTAGATCTCATCTCTGAACTCAGCGATTTTGATCTCATCCTTGTCATACTCGACCGGGCTGGGAGGATCTTTCGTTCGATCCTCAGCATGGCTTGCCATAACAAACTTCCCAAGATCATCAATGTGGGAAGTCAGTTGCAAACCATCTCAGTCTGAGAATCCTCATAGGTGCAACCTTTCAGCTTTCCCACAATATCAAGGTTGTCGATGTCAGACACATCGTAGTAGCCTGGCCATGTGTCAACTTGAGAAAGCTGTGTTTCACAAATGGAATCCTACGTGTCAAAATCATTGCTCCTCTTAACATTGCCCCAAAAGGGGATAGGTCCAGGTGGTATCTCAGTATCAAACATGACCAGCCATCCATGGATCTTGTGCGTCTCATGACTTGATTCATGCCCCAATCTTCGAGCTTCGTGCACCACAGGCTGTGATCAACGCCAGGTGACTGTGGATCCCAGTGGTAAAACTGCACTCGGCATCAGACAGGTTTTCCTGAGTCAAGGGGACCCACAAATCGCCGGTCATTCCTGCAGTCTCCTTATCCAATTTGTTGGGGTCAATAACTTTGAACCAAAATAGATGCGGAAAGACTCAACTCTGGAATTGGGCAGCCGTGGCTGGGCAAAAAAGCTGGTTGCAATCGCAGCTACACTTTCACAGGCACAAAGGTAGGTTTATCTTCGCAATGGGGCCAAATCAGAGGGGCACGTACATGTTTGCGTGGCAGTGCATGGCGTTTACAAATAACATCAAATAACCATCCTCGGGTCTTTCCAGGGTCTCAACTGCCACCATCTCCAAGTAGGAAACTTCATCTTCTCAACATATTTGGAGGTTTCCTAAAATGGTTGGTACCCCAAAATGGATGGTTTATAATGGAAAATCCTATTAAAATTGATGATTTTGGGGTACCCCTATTTTAGGAAACCCCTATTTGGAGGTTTCCCAAAGTGGGCCATGGAGCTGCCAAGTTGCAACTTTCATCGAGGTCACCAGCTCGCCATCCTTCAACTCCACAGTGTACGTGCAGCGGAATTCAAAAGGCCACACCTGCCATGGAACTGGGGCTCCCCTGCAGATTGGAGAAAAGTCCAACTATGTCTATGTGTAGATATATAGAGATAGATGTATTGATATGCAATGCCAATATACAGCATACATACGTACGTATAGACACACACATAAGTATGTATAAAAAGAGCATCATATAAAATAATGTAAAAACGCTAACATGGGATTGCAATGTTTTAGAGTTTTAGATGAAATCAAATCCACTCCTTTAGAATGAAATGAAAGAAGGCCATGATCTTGATTCATGTTGCTGGTACCTGTTTGGTGATATTGTTTGAAATCACTGAAATCACCCATGTTTGTTTCTTGTAGCTCTGTGATGCGCTATGTGGATCTATGTGGTGGGCTATATGATGGGCTGTAGGTTCTAGCTTCCAACCGTTCTAGGGTACAATTTGTGGGGACGGAAACTCGAAGCCTTCTTGGTCTCTTCAGAATCTACAAGCTCCAGGACGCACTTACCGTCGCTGCTCTCTGTTTCGACGAAGGTCCAGTCCATGTTTCGAGCAAAACCTTAGAACAGTTTTCGCAGAGTGAAAGAAAACACCATTGGTGGACTGGTGGGCTTGGATTACCGAAAGACTACTGAAAGTTTGCAGAATGCCTCAAACTTCGGGACCACGGCGGCACAATTGTTTGGGCTTCCGACCATGCTGTGGGATCACTTCACCAGGTCCAAATTGAGGGAAACAAATCGGAAGGCCTTAGCAAATCTCACAAGGATGAAAATCACTGTCTGGAAGAAACGGGACGTTAAGAGATGTTGAAAGCATCCCAAACATCAACGCAACTACTCAAGTAACTGACAGTCTTTTGGCATCTTTTGGCCATGATGCCTCCACTGATGTTGGCCTTGGAGCCATCCAACTTGCAGTCAGCGCGAAGGCCAATCCATTCCACACCTCCGACCTTGAAAGAAGTCACATTGGCCCCTCGCAGGTAGACGGTGGCCTGCAGGGCTTGTGTTCCCAGGTTTCAGCATGAGGTGGCACGTTTTCTTCCGGGCTCGATGGGGGAATTGGTTTGGGCTGGAACATGTTGGCTAACAAACTTAGGGGTACCCTCAGTCCCCCAGGAAAAAAATAAATGTTAAATGAACAGCCCAAATGTTTCTTGATCCGGTATTGACATCAACCATCAACCTTTTTGGTTTCCTTTCCTATCTGCCATGTGGCCACTGGGTGTCCCCCCAACCTCCGAGTCACCGTTGGTGAGCTGTACGAATGACCAGGCTCCAGAGTCGTCCAGCTTCGTGCTGGCGTGACGCACCATGCGTACAGCACGGGGTCGACCTCGGGTCAAGATGGGGACTGGTTGGTGGTTGAGCTATCCATAAAGATGCGGCCATTGATGAGGAAATTCATGGGGAGAACACCATGGATGTCATCATGATACTAACCCCAATGCTTGAGCCGACCCATGAGAATGGGAATATGAGGATGTAAAAGTCCAAAATTAGAAAGATTAAAGCACAAATAATCTGTTGCTTATGTTGATTGGGAGTCTCACTCCCCCTGCAAGGTGTCGGTCTATTGTGGATCATCATTCCAAGTTCATCATTGGCTCAAATCTTTCAGCGGCTGGGGTTCCTAAATGATTAGTCTGTGATAAACTCTGCTGTGCAAAAACTCGAAGTATCTCGAAGTCAAAAGCCCTACAACTCATATTCAATTCCAACTCGCCAACAACTCCTGATAAAGCTCCACCAAATGTCCTGAATGGCTTTCAAAGCCACGTGCTTTGGACATCTTGGGCGCTTGCAAGCTGGCCACTGCCACCGCACTGCCCACTGCCAAAGCGCCACGCAGGGATGTGTGGAACGTGCCCATGGCAATATCAGGCTGCGACACCTGCAATGAAGCTGAGAGTTAAAGGGGTAAGGGAGCACTTCTGTTGGGGAAGGAAATCGTGCACCAGTTGCAAACTGCCAAATTGTAACCGATGGAAATGGGAGATGGGAGGTGGCCAAGAAGCATTGCTTCAATCGAACAAGGACCATGCAAAGCGGTCGAAATAAGCTTAAGGACCTCGACCAAGCCAGTTTTAGCACACTTACCAGGTTGCTCGCTCCATGTCAAGTGGGTATGATGCGCATGAAGCGCTGGCTACCATGGCTGAACAAAAAACGTCATTTTAGTGCCATAATTCATGATCATAGAAAAGTAATAAAAACCACTATTTGGGTAAGATGTTACTGCTAAACAGGGGGAATGAAATGCTACAAACATCTACAAACCGCCCCTCCCATGCCCCCGCCTTCAGGGCCTGTGGCCGGGCCACGGCAGGCGCCGCGCTGGGCGCCGTGGCGAGAACCTCGAGTGATTTCTGTCGTTGCGCCATGGCAACCTGGTTGTTCTATCAGAGATCCAGCTGGGTTCACTGGGTTCCCTGCAAAGGCAGCCATTGCACTCAGGCTGCCCAGGCTGGCAACTAAATACTTTTCTAGATCTAAGTGGCTGCGGGAACCACACCAGGGTCACCACATGCATAACTTTACCACTCTTCAGCTTCAACCTGTCTAAATCTCATCCAATCTACATCTGCAAGGGCTGGCTACCTTTCAAAGCGATAGTGCCCACCTCGCGCCAGCCAACCTCTTTGGGTAAGCCTTGTGAATTGACCTCATGTTCGTGAAGGGCGAGAAGCTTCTACCTCTGATCCTATCTCTACCAATATGATATTGAAAATGGATTGATCGCAAGGACACGTATTGGGGAATATTGTGGATTTGACAAACACGAAAAAGGCAAGCAGAATGCGAATCGATAGCAACGCATTTCGTTAACTGATGCTCACCTTGCCAGGCATATGTCAAGTCAATTTTGATCTTCAACTTCAGTCTCATCTCCCACCAGGGACCAAACAGAGACAGTCACTCGTACTTTATCTCCCACTTTGATCTGATCTTGTGAATGCCTCAAGAATCTGCTGGTGCGCCATCTATTTTCACAGACTTCCCAACATCATCCAACATCCATATCACTCATATGACGCAGCTCAGAAAGTGTTTTGCACTCGGGAGCTCAACAAACTGCCCTTGTCAGGTCGCCTGCCCACCGTCCAGTTCTTTCCATGTCCTTTGTTGTTGGGCCTGGCACAAAAATGGCCACATGCCATGATGGGAAAGACTGGTCCGTGGGTGGAGTTCTGGGGGGCTGAATATGATTCCGAGATATTGCGAGACTGATTTTTGTTGGCATTGCTTTTAATAACCCCACAAATCATAAAATTGGATCCATGGGGTATGGTTCATGATCGGGCGTGCCAACCGTAGAACCCCAAAGCACAACATGTCTGCACCACCCTCGAAGCTCATACTTCACAAAGGGACAACCGTCTGGAATGCTTGGGTAGACCTGATAGTGGTGAGGAGAAGAATCAGACATCAGCACAGCTGGGCCCCAGCTGGGCCAACATTGGTATGAGCTCCCAAAGTCTATGCCCTTGAGAGATTTTTTAAGGCACAGCCAGATTGAAAGTTCAGCGGAAAGTTGAGCAATCTATCGCCTTCTTGGTCCAGAATTTTCCGAGTTCTCCACTCACGTGATTCTATTGTGGCCAAGTGACATTGGCACTGCCCAAATGTTTCTTTCGGTTCCGACACGAAAAACTGAAGTTCTGGGTTTCAGGCACATTGTTCCCACCTTCTGAAAGCATTGCATTACAAAGACAAGCCGACCATGTCCACGACAATTTGGCAACAGAACAGCTTGGGTCTTAACCAAGGATGATTCAGGATCGGATGCCCAGAACAACCACTAGAACCCAGAAACGAATCACACCCCTGCGCCTTCCGTCCACCAAAAGCTGGAAGCTCTCCCAGCCATTGCTGCCAACCTGGGCTGTCGCAAAATGCAGTTGGAAACATGGGGGTTCAATGGGTGCCTCATACACCAAGAGTACAAGAAAAGGACTGGACCCGCGTCCATGATGATTCCGCAAAGCCACTGCATTCAAAGGCCATGCTCATCAGCACGCAACCTGGAAGTTGTGGTAGAATTTGGAACCGTCCCATTTCATCTCCTGCAGTCAGCTTCAGAACCCCCACAAAACGTGCGATGCACTAAACCCATGTAACCATATCTAGTATTAATATGTATTAATATGTATTAATTAATATTATATAAACCTCATCAATCACGGGGACTGTCCTCATCCCATCCTGTGCAGGAGCATTCTTCTGACGAAATCCAATCTTGAAAAACCATGGTCCGCTCCTGTGGCGAGAACTTGTTCCACGTCGATGCAATCCAAAGAGCTTTTGGTGGCCGGTGACTGTGCTTCCTTCCAGACCCCGGCCCGCCCTCCAACTCATGGCTTGGGGAAGGTAGCAGCTTGACTCAGTGAACTACAGTTTTGTCCGAAACTCTTCCAAAATCGTAGATTGATCTTGACTTCCACCAAGGTACTGTATTGAAGGTTTTTTGAAAGTCTTCGTACTTAGACACAAAACAAATAGCAGCAGTCCAGTAATCGTCTGCACTTGCTGTCGGCTGCCTGCAAGCCACGCATGCATATACAAGGTCACCCAGCTCTGAAAAAGTGGGAAATTGACAATCTGTCAACAAGCCGTGCCGCTGAATAAGGCCAACAAAAACTGGATGAAAATTTCTCTTCCACCAAATTGCCAGTGTATTTTTTCCATGCCACAGCAGATGAGTCTCCACCAGTTTCGCTCAAATCTCTGGTCGCTGAGTTCGCTGACGCCAGCACCAAACTGCGCTGAGAGCTGGCAGACTCGGCGAGATCGGGAAGATTGATGGAATATTGATGGATATTGAACACATTAACCTCAAAGATAGACATTATTCCAGATTATTCTAGTAGGATTTTGCTTGTTTGACTTTTGGGGGGATTGCTATAGGCATGTCACACATGTCTCAAAGTTAGGGGACCCTGTCAAATCCCAGGCCGTCGGATTCAAGGATCCGAAAATGTGTTTGAACATGGCTACCGGCAAGCTGTGTTTCTGGCTTAGCCTCAATTTTCGGGAGTTGGCTCATGATTCTCAGCCTTCAGATCCTTCAGCACTGGGTACTCTGACGGATTTGGCTTTTGGAGCCATTGCTTTGGAGAGCAATCTGGCATAGCCTAGGCTAGACTGAAATAGTGACTGGAAAAGCCGCCCCTGGATTGAGCACAAAAAAAAGCGTGCACTTTCCTCTACAAACTTCACTTTATTTTGGGTAGTTATCCACCCTTTAGTCACCAAAAGTTGTTCTTTACCACCTAAAAGTGGGGAGATAACAAGTAAAACCCCAGTTTCCATTAGTGAATTTCATGGTTTCCCCATGTTTTTGGGGGTTTACCCAGTTATAGCCTCCACTTTTGTTGGTTTCACCGTGCTTAGGGTCGCACCGGAGAGATGCACCGAATGTTCCAGGGCTGGACTCACGCGAGGATCGATGCGACCTGACCTGTCTGGTGATGGTGATCTGGTGGCGGATTACCCATTTTTTAAAAGGAAAGGGACTGCAACAATTCGCGAAAAGAAACTGCAACCACCCATGTTTGTCTTAAATGTGAATGAAAGAGGATGCTCGTTTTCTCCAACCGCTTCTTTTGTTTAATGGGAGGACTGCTTTTGATTGGGTTTACAACTTTGCGTTGTATTGGGCCGAAGGGAGTGGCACCATTGATCCACTCAACATGATCGCTGTTCCAAATTGCAAAACCTTTGTAGCGAAGAGATGCTTGGGAAGGAGGCTCTCAGGGCTTGGAAAGTCTCTGGAAAATGTCGTCGGCAAGCTCCTTCTCTTTCAGCTTCCAAGAATATGGCATAAAGCATGTTTCTTTCACGCTGGACTGAAATAATTCTAAGCTGGGAGCTGCAGAAAGCCCTGCATCTGTGTGATCCGCATGGCAATCTGGCAGTGTCAAGGCTACGGACATGCTGAGGTGGTGAATGGAACTGTGGTTATGGACTGTAACGACTTGCCAAACACTCATCTGCGTTTGTCGGACGAAACAAAGTCATTAATTCATAATATTCATTCATTCATATGCATATATGTATAATATTATAATATATATATATATCACCCCGTTCTTCATCACATGTTTCACGATTTAACTCTGCCCTCCCCAGCACCATCCCATCCTGGCTCTCATCTCCAGATATGGCAAAGCCATGGCAGGGGAGCACCCTGAGCTGCACCTAGAAGAGGTTGCTGTGAACCAGAGAATTCCCCCTTCATAAGATTGGTTATGTTCAAAATGGGTATCCCCAAGTCATCATAGGTTTTAATATGTTTTAATACTATATATATATATAAATTGGTCTCATTTGAGATGATTTAGGGGTATCCCTATTTTGGGAAAACCACCACATCCTCATACTTCCATATATGTTCCATTCTGCAAGGTCAGCGTCTCTCTTCTTGACTTAAGTGACAAGGCTTCTATATCTGGGTGCGGGTCAACACCTGGTAATCCCGGTGCTTTTTAACCCAACAACAAAGCATACCCCATTTACGGAACGTTACCATGAATGGCCCCCAATCGGAAACCAATGCCCAAAAAAATCAAAAAATAGGGGGTTCACTGTTGGCACACATTCGCCACTTTAACGTAGAGTAGTGCAAATACCCTAAAATCCAAGTGTTCAGAACATCATTTTTTGAGGTTTTCCCCCATTCTCAGATCCATCAGATCCATCCATCAGATCCATCGGACCACCATCACCAGGCCGGAACGCCTCTTGAATCACCTTCAAAGCGCTGGTCCGGTCTGGAGCGGCCTGGAACCGATGGCTACCAGTTATGATTGGAATTATAATAGCTATTTGCAATCATTATGTATGTATATATATATAGTTCCAATGATTAATTGCAATAAAAAAGGTAATCATTAATTCCAATTGTACTTACTTGCAAGCATTAAATGCAAATAGAAACTGGGTTATCATGATTGGACTCAATCACCTGGGGAATTATTAACCTGGGTTGACATTACTTGTGCAAGTATCCACCTGTCTTGCCGTCTTGAAACAGAAATATAAGCACTACAAAGCACACACTTATTGAGGGTTTCCTAAAATATTTGTACCTCCAAATCATCCATTTTGATAGGATGTTTCATTGTAAACCATCCATTTTGGGGTACCCCCATTTATGGAAACCTCATGAAACCTCCATATCCTCTCACTTTTGCAATGGCTGGCACACTGTGCACATCGTTTTTGCTCTCTGCGAAAGCTCAGAATCACCTAACCCCTGGTGGTGTCAATCGGGATCGCGACTGTGGATGTGGCACCTGGCACGCTGCGCAAACCTGGTGGAACATCTGCTGGTCCGGTGGCGTTTTGATCCATGACATCGTTCGCTTTTGAGATCTTTTGAGGATGTTGATTCCGTCATGTGATTTCTGTCATCCATAAATTGCTGCCCTTGAAAATCACAGGTCTTCAATTATCGTGTCTGCAAGCTGATGAGAATCACAATCTGCCTCAAATGCCCAGCTCTGCTTCGTTGCATCGGCACTAAGAACGGAGGGACTCCTCATCTCAGGGTGCTACAGGGTGCTATTGATGTAAAGGACATGCTTTCTGTCATGGCATTGGTAGCTGTACCATGTCTTACCTCGCAAGAACAATAGTCATCAGCTCTGGTACACCAACAACCAAAATGCTATGCTCACCTCTTGCTTTGAAAAGCCACATGACTGTAGCCTGCTAAACTTTCCTCGGGATTGGTCAAAACGATCAATCCCTCAAAGTGGATGGCGTGAATTGTAACTCAGTAAGTGGGTCTGTTGATACACACCATTCGCACTGCCCAGCTTTTGGCAGCCAGGACCAGGAGAAAAAACCAAGCCATGGCTGCAAGGCTCTCCTTCTGGTGGGGCTCGGAGTTGAACCTGGGGATGTGGGGATTTCATAGTCGCAGATGTCGCAGCACTTTGTCACTACAATACAAGCCATGAAGGGTTTTTCTTCCTGGCAAGAAGTTCAAGTCACAAGAGCTCACACGTTCAGTACTTTCGTGATGTGTCATTCAAATTCGCAGGGACAGGATTCCATGACATGTATCTCCAATGCATCTCTTGGATCTTTCCTGTATATCAAATTCCATCATATTCTATCATATTCTGTCATCTGTTGTCATATCTATATACTTGAAGGATGTTGATAAGGCAGTCAAAGCTACCCTGCTAAAATCTTGAATGATCCCCAAGACTACCTGGGTACCTGATGATTTCCCAGGATTCCTCAGCTCCCAAAAAGCAACGGCAACCGCGCCTGAAAGATCCTCTCCAAAGTTCCATCCAGCTGTTGAGGCCGGCGTCGCGAGGGGGAAACCACCTTGACGTGATTCTGCCTGGCAATGCCAAAATGCGACTGGTAAGCGCTTCACCGAGTCTAACCGGCGTCAAGGTGTTGACCTCCAGCCATGGTCTGAACAGATTCCGAAAGGGATCGATTATGATGAGTTTGTGACACTGGAAGCAGAGATCAAGCGCAACTTGGCCTGCAGTTTCCATGCGCATATCACCGCTTCCTAGGTGTGCTCGATCCGGACCGGACTTCAAAATCCTATCTTGGGTCAGTCGTTTCGAACAACGGTAGACAGAACTTCCACGACATTGCCCTGTGATCTACTCCATCCGGCAGTTTGAATCAATTGAAACAACCCTGCAGGATGACTTATGTAGACTGGTGTTCCTATGATCTCTTCAAGCATGCAGGCCTGTGCCAGATGTTACATGATCCCAATTCTACAACCACCATGCCCTTAATAACCACCCGGCGCTTAAAAAATCCCAGGAGCGAAAATGACAACAAGTGTCACCTCTTTCTCACCAGAAAGAATGAGCTTGTGACGTCAAGTCTGAAATACTTGTTTTTTGTGCTCCACGTTTTTCCCAGTTGCAATCTTCTTCCACGCTTCACACCCAAGATAGAGTTTTCTTCTCTCGGCCACCCAGGTTAATTATTCCTACCCAGTTGCAGCAACCAAGACACCAAGAGATAGAAATGTGCGTCCCAGATCAGGCGATTCACGGCTGAACGTGCATGTTGTCCTGCTACAATGCGCTTGGCTTCAAGATCTTGAAGATGCCGAAATCGCCTCAGTTGACAAAACAGATCCAGGGAAAAATGGCGGAAATCTGGTGAGGCTATAGAGTCATAGTTCGAAGATCCCAAAGACTTCCATGATCTTCTGGGGAAAGACTTGACTAGTCTTTTACATCAGCCAATGGAACCTCAGGAGTTGGAAATTGAGTTGGAAAAAACAAAGGCAGAACACAACGTGAAGCCCAGGTCAGGAGACTGCAAGCTCTGTTGATATTCATCTTCTCGACTTCGCAGGTTCTGCATCTCCAGCTGGTGTTGCAGCGCTGCCTGCTGCGCTACTGTTTGCCAAAAGAGCAGAATCGCAGAAAGGACGGGCTCCCAGAACCAAAGCGATCTCTCCTGCAAATCCAATGAAAATCTAATGATGGCAAGATCTTGTGAGCTTTTGTGTGAATCATTGTGAGTCTACAGTTGCTATCAGTTGCTTCTGCATGATGCAGCAACTGTAGCGTCCTCCACTACACTGGCTGCAGCTATCAGCAGGTCGCCCACATTGGAGCCTGATGAATGGAAGGTGCCCAAACAGTACCGAGAATGGGGCCGTGGCTGTCGTCCTCCTGGCTCATCGTTTCTCCAAAAGCAGCTTGCCGGGGAAACTGAAAATACAAGTACACTCAGTACACTCATGAGTTTCTCAGGTATGGTTGACATTCTGACCGTGTCAAGCCAGATGTCAATGAGAAAGGTGCTTTGTCTGTCTTGGCATCCTCTTTGTTGGAATCATGGCAGCTGTTGCAAGTGATGATTTTATCGTGTTTTATCAAACGGGTGAACAACATGTGAACCTGCAGCTGGAGCATATCTTAACCTGGACCAGAAACCAGCACCTTCCTGCGGCTGCTGTGGCTCACAATTTGGGTACCAATAGACCCACAAATGTTGCTGGATTCATTGGATCTGCAACCACCCCGGGCCCTTGGTGAAGAATTTTGAGCCTTCCATTTCCATGGGCGATGCGCCAGTGGTTGCTGGCGCTCCGACCTTGAACATCAGCAACAACTACGGGCAGAAAACGATAAAACAAAATGTTCCCAGGGGGTTCAAGGCAATGCCTCTTCTCAGATCCGTTCAGAGCCAGGGATCAATCTCTGCGATGTCTCCTTGCAGGGCTTGAGAATGTTGCACATATCGAAGCCAGCAACCAAAAGCACTTTGCAGACCTTGCACATGCGAAGAACCGTATCAAGTCAAAATGTCAGCAAGCTTTGCTAGATTTGCTAGGACACGAAAAAGGGGACAGATGAGGTCTTGTTCCTGTCTTGTTCCTCACTTGCCGTTTGAAATTGACCATCCCCCTACAGTATTTGGACTGATATTATAAGAAGCCTTTTCTGAACTAGCCACAGCTTACTCACCACAAAATCAACTTGCGCAAGTGTCAGTTCCGAGTAGTCGCTCCGGAAAGAGATATTATGGGGTACCATGGGATACGAAAAGTCCGCTTCTGGAGTGCTTCGATCAGACTAGACACACTGGGCATCTTCTCGCTGAAGCGCTCTCTGGATGACCAAATCGAACGTCTTTTCCAAATGGCCCAACAAAGTCTGCGAGTGCTCCTGGAAGTTTCGCTGTCGCACAGCAGAGGTGGCAACAGCTGCCCAAGTGCTGAGGATCTGCAGAAGCAAAAATTTCATCGCAAGATGCTCCGTCATGTCGCTCAGCCCCTTCCTGCGTTCAAAGCTCAGCAAGAGGTCTATCTTGTTCATATCATATTCCCTACATAGGCTTCAGACTCTAGCTTGTGCTTGCAGCTGGTCCTCCAAGATTTCCAAAAAGGAGTGAATCTGGATAGAAAATATATATATATATGCATATATAAGCTATGTAGCCTATGCTTTACTTTTTTCAAATTTTGGTGAACCAAACTTGGGCCCTTGCCCCCTGCCTCATGATCGAACACCAGTGGGACCACGCAAACAGCAGTTGAATTTTCTCGTTGGTCATTGCAAGGGACCGGAACACACCTTCTCGCACTGCATGGGATTGCAACAACTGCTTTTGTCTGCGATGTTCCATGAGTTTCTCCAGGTCTTGCAGTTCAAGCGATTGCTGAAGAAACAACTGCTCCCGTCTCTCTTGCTGATGTTGCAGTTCCTGTAACAAATTGGAGTGAAACATCAGCTCTGATATCTGTCATTCAGACGAAACGAAGGCTGATAGAGTACGAAGAGTGTCCCCAGTAAGAATGCCAGGTTTGATTGCCACAGGCCACTTATCCCCATGAAGTATCCAGATTCTTGATTGTATCCCATATTCTGTTGCTGCACGAACTCAAATCCCGCAAAAAAAATCTCTATATTGAGGTTATATCATATCTATATAATATATATATACGTATATATATATATATACATATCAGATATATCAGATATATCAGATATATCATATCCCCATGTTTTGTCAAACAACTTTGAAAACTCTGTCCTTTTGCTCTTGCTGTGCTTTCCTCAAGGCTCTGTCTGCTTCCTTCTGTCGATCTTCCATGGCTTGCTGCCATCGTTGCCTCCGCGCACAGGCGCACACTCGAGACCAAAGGATCAAGGCCTCAGGAGGCCGAAGGGTCGAAAGATGTCGAAAGGTGACACGATAACACGAGATACTCATGGAACCACAAGTTTATGACCAGTCCGTTCTATCAACATGTATATCATATTTTACTTTTTTATAATGTCTCTATACAAACATGTCGTACTAGAACATGTCTATTTTATGTGTTAGAGAACTGCACTCTGAAACTTTGGAGGTCCATGCTTTTGGATAGCCAGTTGAGTCCCTGGTGTGTTTGGGCGTGTTTTGCTTCGTTGCTTCGTCTTGACCCTTCCATGTCCCAAGCACGTTGTGGCCATCGTTATTCCCACTGAGAATCAAGGCCTGTTGCAGTTGCAGTTGGTCTTCTTTTTTGGACCTCCAGATCAAAGAACAGAACTGCCACTTCATCAAGAAGCAAAACAACAATAGTTGCAAGTTGTTCCAAGTTCCCCACCATGAGGCCATGAGGTATCTGCACATCTAGCAAAATTTATATAAGTCGATCTGCAGCGCTGAGTCATTAAGATATGAATTGATTTTGTTCTGGTGAACATATCATTTTGGCTGATCGATCCGAAGATTTCGGCTCCTGCACTTCGAGTAAACACATGTCTTCAACGTCTGAGATCACAGCATAAAGCCAAGGAGATGAAGCCGTTGCTGCAAGACACCTTAGGGAAATTCTGCGCCATGTGGTTCCCCGACATTCCACCAAGCAAAAAAGAAGCTCCAACTGGTAGGGAAGGTCCCAAAGCGTTTTTCAGGGATTGCAATTGGGTCCTTGCCACTTTAGCTGCTTTGGCTCATGGAGGTTTCATGACGATGATGTCTCGTTATCACCGAGCTCTCTGCTGCTTGCAGCTTTGTCGCGTGCTTGAAGCAGTTGCAACTGCTGCTCCTCCAAGCTCTCAACTTGCAAAGAGTTCACGTCCTCAGCCTCTCCTGGCCGTCTGGTGGTGACTTCCAGGGACTTCTCAAATGACTGATTGGAAATTTAAAAAAACTTCAGAGAACCATGGCTTTTTCCACCATGTTCTCAAGAAAATTGTTTGGGGTTCCTGGTTTGCTGTTCCATTTTCAGAAACACCCAAATATATCCAAATATCAGTTGGTTGATTATATCCCCATTCCATCTGCATTGTATCCCCATTCTACCCCTCTGGGAACTTCGTACGTCCTGCCTCTCAGTACCAATCGGGTCCAGCTTCTCCAGCATCTTTGGCACAGACTTCTTGGCCCCCACAAGTCCTGCAGATTAAACCACCAAAAATGGCGGTGTTTTGGCTTTGTTATGGGGATATATATATATATATATATATATTATATATATATACGTGGTTTGAAACCGCGAATTTTGGGGGTATAATGAGATGATATAATAATGGGATATAATGAGATAACAGACACTGCCCAACCCCAATAAATGGTGGCTTATGGTGGCTTGAACATCCTTGGATGCGGCAGCAATGGATGCGCGTCTCCACCTGCTTTGGCGCGCAATGCGACGCCAGAGGTGTAGTGAGACTACCAGGTAGGTCCTGTCTGACGAAGTTGTTCCCATTTCAGTTGGCAATGGATCAAAGATGATCAAAGATTGGAAGGTACCATCCACAATATCTGGGTTTGCCTAAAAATAGGATCAAATGAAACGTGGTTTACTGTATCATACTGTATCATTTGTCATCATGTTCCTCATTAAATAGCGGTTTGGGGGTGTTGGCATTTTTGGACAAAATCATGTAACATCCGGCGCTCATACGCATCTAGAACTAGAATTGCAATTATCAGTCACCTCAACATTTGAGCCCCCATCTTAATGTGGTCTAAACATCCCCCACTGAGCAAGCTATCTTTACGGAAAGCGCCGGTCCAGCTGGTTCTCTGGGTCCTTTTGCATGCTGCCATTGACGAGCACACGTGCAAAAAATCCTGTGGCGTCGCAGCTGGATAACCTTGTCGCAAACACATCGCGGGGAGTCATTGGATTGGTGGGAAAAATCCACAGGAAACCACTGTTTTGCCCACTGAAAATCGGGAGGTTCCTGTAAATTTTCACTGAAACCAATCCAACAAGCTAGGGCCAGTAACCAGGGACATGGTCCCGAAACCAGTGCTGCTTGTTGCGGTTCAGTTTGTTGCTGAGCAAGGGACAGAAAGTCTCCATGCTGCCTGCTCGAAAACGAACTGTTCTGAAGAGACACTGTATTTCAAATATGTTCAAATACACTCCAACACTTTCAGTTACTCAAGATTATTCAAGGATGAAATACTTGAAATCAATCATGTGGGAGACATGACACCTGCGCCTCCCGTGCCCAAGTTTCAGGAGTGCCAACGGCTCGGCCCACTTGAGCCGAAAACTAAACGCAGGATGGGAGCATGGCAAGACAGGCGCTGTCGGCTGTGCAAAATATGCACATTTTCTGAGTGGAATGTGTGGATTGCCATGATGAAACCTCATCCCAGCCTCGAAGTTCCGCTGGTACTCCTCCGTATCAAAAGCTTCCACCAAATCCTGCACTAGGTGCCACTTCCAAGGAAAAAACAACTGAAGGGTCAGAGGAATAGATTTGCCAGTTCTTCAGACATCTACTAGATAAATTTCAGTCTGTGCACTGGCAAGTCCTTGATCAGGTTCCAAATGCTACCTCAGCCCAGACATTGACATGATGACTTTAAGGGGTCCCTTCAAAGAAGTGTTTTTTGCTCACAATTCCTTGTCTTTTCCAAAGCACATTACCTATTCACCTCCGCTCACTTTAGATACATCCCCAGAATTATTGGGAAAACTACACTATGGAATCACTTGCCAAGTCACTTGCTATGTGTAAAAATATTTAAATATATATATATATACATGCACGTATAGTTGATTACCAGTAGTACCGCACAAGGCGGTGGCGGAAGGTTCCAAAATAGGAAACCTATAGGAGAGATTGGTTGTTGTGAATCACGGATGGCAGAGCGAATCCACTGATGGACCGAAAGGTGGTTGGAGCTGTGTTTTTTGGAGCGGCTGCAGTGGTTGCAGTGGTCACCTGGTCGGTCACCTCACCCACAACTGCTGGATGTAGTGTGGTGTACTGCAGCTGTAGTTGTAGCTGTAGCGTAGTGGAGCTGTAGTTATGGTGTAGTGTAATTAGTGTAGTGTAGCTGCAGTTGCATTTGTGGTGGTGTAATGAGTGTAGTGTAATGTAATGTAATGTAATGTAATGCAATGTGGGGTAAGGTGGTGTAGTGTAGTGTAATTGAGTGTAGTGTGGTGTGGTGTAGCGTAGTGTAGCGTAGTGTAGTGTAATGCAATTAGTGTAGTGATATAGTGCAGCTGTAGTTGTAGTTGTAGCTGTAGTGTAGTGTTATGTAATGTCTTGTAGCTGTAGTCGTAGTTGTGGTTGTAGTTGTAGTTAGTGTAGTGTAGCGTAGTGTAGTGTAGTGTTGTGTAGTTGTAGTTGTAGTTGTAGCTGTAGTTGTAGTTGTAGCTGTAGGTGTAGGTGTAGTGTGTAGTGTAGTGTGTAGTGTCTAGTGTCTAGTGTGTAGTGTGTAGTGTGCAGTGTGCAGTGTGTAGTGTGTAGTGTGTAGTGTGTGTGCGTGTGTGTAGTGTGCAGTGTGCAGTGTGTAGTGTGTAGTGTGTAGTGTGTAGTGTGTAGTGTGTAGTGTGTGTGTTGTGTGTTGTGTGTTGTGTGTTGTGTGTTGTGTGTTGTGTGTTGTGTGTTGTGTGTTGTGTGTTGTGTGTTGTGTGTTGTGTGTTGTGTGTTGTGTGTTG
>Ga0126342_10010063_pt1 | contig 16921 bp, 17 predicted proteins | sample Cyp1metagenome_FD_92528 | JGI IMG/M metagenome (GOLD analysis project Ga0126342, IMG submission 92528) | Coral microbial communities from Lord Howe Island, Old Settlement Bay, Australia - Cyphastrea 1 metagenome | ecosystem: Host-associated > Invertebrates > Cnidaria > Coral ... | reverse complement strand
TTACTTTGCTTTCTCCAAACATCTGAAAACTAAACCAGGGGAAGCACAATTGGAATTCATTATTGCCATGCCTGGTGCAGGTTTATTATTGCTATTCTGGGGTTTGCAAAGGGGATACCCTTTGTGGACCTGTTTTCTTTTTTTTTTCATAAGGGTTTTATAAGGAAATCAACTGTTTGGTAATTGGATCAGATTTCTGGAATCTAAGCTATTGTCAATGAAAAGTGCTTGCTGCTTTGAAAAGGGTGTTGCTTTACTTTGGATACTATACCATGCCCTCTGGACAAGGTCAGAACATTAGTTATTTGGCAATAAAAAAAAATAAATCAGGCTAATTAACTTTTAGTATTGGAGATAAACCTAGAGTTGGGAAAAAAAAACACTATTGCCATGTTGGGTCCACTATTGGCCATGCCCTCTGGACAAGGTCAGAACATGAGTTGTTTGGCAATAATAAAATTTAATTAAACTAATTGATTTTTAGTATTGGAGATAAAACTGGAGTTGGGAAAAAAGGTTTCTACTATTGCCAAGATATCACTATTGGCTAGTTCACATTATAGAATATAAACACATGGTCGAGTCATGCTGTTCTTTGAAATATGCTTGAAAACAGTTTATAAAAAAACTACTATGCAGAAAATACGCTTGGATATTTCACCAAAAAATCATATCCCCAGTCCCCAGTTAGACTTTTATATGGTTTGTTAGCCAGTTATCCACTTGGAAGTCTTGAGATGCATATCTGAGACATCCAGTTGAGATTCCCCATTAACTTCTGGCGGTAGAGATTTGAGAACCTGTCATTCCACTGGATTATCAGCATGTGTCCCATAAGAAGTTACCATTTTGGTGGTAGAATTACCATAATTACCCCACTTTTTAGCAAACCCCATTGGCCTAAATTGTATAGAAAACTGCGGGGACGACGAGTCAGACCAGTCCATTACTGGTTTTCCGGAAACCCTCAGATCAAGCCATCAAGAAAACATGTGTTCGTTTCCATCTTTGGGGCTGTTCCAAAATGAGAGAAATTCATCATTTTCCACATGAAACATGAAAATTTTTGGGTATCATCAATCATCTTGGCCAAACCTCGCTAGGTACAGATGGAGATGCACACAATGCCTGAGGCCCACCCGATCCTAACGGGTTGGTTGGACAGGGTTGTGATAGATCCCAGGGGCGGTTGGGACCAATGTGGACCATCAGGTGCATAGTTCCCAGCCATTCCACAAGTTCACCTGGCAGGATTACATGATGTCATCTCAATCCTCGAGTTCATCCAACTCGCGTCATTTGAAGCCGCGAGCGCAGCTGGGAGGCGAGGCGGAGCGAGAAGGGACTGATGGTGAGGGTCTGTACAACAATGGAGGATGGGCCCTCAAGTTATGGTTTATGATGGACATGTTCATGGGACAAATTATGACAAACCGGTAGATTTTGGGGTATCTTATGTTCAGACAAAACCCAACAGGAACGTGATGTGTTTGATCAAAAACGATGTCAGAGACATAAACACGATGAGTGAGGTGTCGATGGCAGTTTCTCCTGGCGGCAGGTATTTGCTGCGAATCGTGCCACGATGGAATCTTGGAAAAGAGCATTGCTTTCCAAAGGTTCTGGCGCATAGCATACTTTCGGTATGCTGGACTCAGACATATTATTTGCGTCTACAGGATCCTACAGGTATGTCTTGAGCTATTTGCCAAGTCAAGTGTGGCTACAAGTCACAGGTCCGGCTGCACTTGCTATGCTAAGGACATGATTGCAATATGTGTGGAAACTTTCCACACACGCACACCGTGAACCAGTTCTTCACTCCAACGGTTCCCTAGCAGATCTGAAGGGATGTGGGTTCAATGGCAGTTTCCTTGGCTGCCTGGCTACCTATTGCTGACCCAATGACAAGTCACTCTCCAGTTCATTGATGTAGTGATTTTACCCAAGACATTTGGTAATCTGGTACTCAGGGACTGTACCAGACACCCTCCATCCCAATATATTGGTGGTTAAATGTGCATCACCCAAAAAAAAACCTTGGTCATTACCAATCAGCCACTATTTATAATAGTCACGATTAAAAACGCCTGCGCTTGTGATTCCAAATCGTCACCTCTCAATCATAAAGATAACGACAAGTCAAAAAATAAATCAAAGGACCCTTACAAGTTTTAATCCCCAATCCCCACAACAAAATCAGAATCAACATTCTCCAAACACTCAAAATCTATGAAACTACTAAACATCAACCGAAAACGATCCATCAGTAGATTTGGCGGTTCAAAATCTACAAAATCCTATATCCTCCAAACTCCAAGTTTTCAGCAGTTTTTTTGCTAGCTGCTACCGTCCCAAAGTCCTCCACCAAAGGTGTGGGCCAACTTCTGCCGCCTGGGTCGGGAGATGGCGCATCCGGCCATCGCCAAGCTGACTGAGCGCCAGGTCCAGAGTCATTCGAGCTGAGGCGCCAGGATATGGCTTGATAAAGGTCATTTCTTTTGGAGATATTGATGTTAAATGATGTTAATCTGTTAATGGATAATATATATATATATTGTTCATATGTATATCTATATATATATGTATATACATGGGATATTATTATAGATGACCCTTTTAAACACGACATATTAGACATGGATATAAATGGGAATTGTGTAGTACACTTGTTGTTTCTGACACTGTTTTTTTGATGATGAAACAGCAAGGCATCGTAAAAAAAGAACAAATATATTATGCATGTGAATATATCATTGTCAATATCAATACGTATCAAATACAGTGAGAACATGGATGCATCCAGCGATTCCAACTAAGTCTTGTGCTAACCAGCCAGTGGCGCTCCAGGGAAGCCCACGGTAAGACAGAGACTCCCCTGAGAGTCACCACCATTGAGAATGATAACACATACACGTGAGCGGAAATTTGAAACCCAGTTGAAACCCAGTTGAGGGCTACTTGCAACACCCTTTTATCTTTCAAAAAGTAAAACAGCAAGGCAACAGCAACCCCCTGGCCATGCTTTTTCGCCGTTGCGAACTGCGGGGATGCTGGCGAAATTGCGCTGCATCCGCTGGAAAATGACTCACATCTTGCAGCCGTGCGCTTCCGGGTTTGAGATGTTTTATTGCCATCTGAATTCAATCAAACATGGAATGAGTTGGATTAGTTGGATTGGTTTTGGGATTTTTGGGACCGCAAATAGTTAGTAATGCAGATAGTTTCCTTCTAGAATCCACTGGCTTTTTTTATCCTCCAACAAACCTCAACCGCGAAAATGGTCAGGTGATACAGCCAGGCTGAAGTCAGGAATACTTGGATGTGACCTTTTTTGCGGATCTTATTTTGGTATAGGAGGCATTTGGGGGTCCAATTTCTGGTGGCCTTTTCATACTGCAATCGCAATGTTTCCGTTGCACTTTTTTTTTGGAGGCTTGTTTGTGAACCGCGGCAAGATGATCTAAGATGTAAGTATGAGCAAGAGCCGTAACTCTTGGAGATTTGTCTGTGAACGGCGGCAAAATGCATGAGCAAGATATGTGCCAAAGTTTGGATTCTGGATACACAGAAAAACCACAGATTATATAGATAGATGATTGACGCTTAGACTCAAGAAGAGCCATCGATTTGCGTCTCCCACCCCAAGTCAGCCGTTTTTTTGTGGCATGCCATCATTCCCATGGCACCGAGGTTCATGCCGGACCTGCCAAATTCGAATTCGGAGATGATGAGTTTGTGGATTGGGTCGATGGACAGGCCGTCCATCTTCTAGTCGCCAGAGTTGTGATGTTAGGAAGCGGGATGGGAAGGGCAATAGCAATATCAATACTTTTTTTGTTCATCAAACTTATACACAATAGGTGAGTGATTTTATTTACTGTACACCAGACTCATCCAGATTCAACATATCTCAACTGTGGACAGAAGGAAAGTTATCAACCAGTCGACAAGCAGAACAGATACCAGCGCACGAAACGCGATAGGTGTCAACAGTGTGTGTGTGTTTTTTGCGAGGATCTCATTTCATCCAATGTATGCGTGAAGTTCTTCCCAATCCAAGCATGTCATGGCATTGCTATGGATGTTTGCTACGGGAACTCCCGTATTTTTTATTGCCTGGCTTGAATAGTGTAGTTTGATGTACTGTAGATGGTACGCTGTGATCTTGTCAAAACACATTACTTTTCAAGCTACATAAGGATCATCTGACATTGAGAACGAGCTGCATCGCGCGTTATAGAATCATCATGCAATTTCTTTGGCAGTTTCAACTGTGTGGTTCTCCTTTCCATGCGATGATGATTTCCGGTTGACCTAAGTTATTATTGGCTATGGATAGACCCATAATTGAAACCACCCAAGAAAAAAAAATATTTACTACATATATATAATATATATATATATATATCTGAATTCCGGCTGGACCTCAGCATCTCCGATGCGTTCTTTGCTATTCGCGGCATCACACAAGCATCTTCAGGCGATGCTCTACCGGCTGAAGATCGGAGAGGAGGAATGCCAGTACCAAAACAGGCAAGGACTTTTTTTGGGATCTTAGGGGTTCTCAGGGGATCCAAAATGGTGATTTAACATGATTCAACCATGAAAAATGATCCAACATGGTGATTTAACCATGAAAAATTGAGGGAGATGATCTGAGATTTCCATCAAACATGGTTATGGGGAATCGTGTGTTTTCCCTTTTTCAGGTCGCAAGTCCCATGGTAGTAGGGATGAACTATGTATTTTTGAGTCCAAAAATGAGGGCTTCCACGGTGATCTCAACCGTTAGATCTGATGGGATGTAATTTTCGTCCCTAAGGGCTGATGACACCGATCTTTGGTCAACTTTGCTGGGCAGTTAACGAGTCTGATATGTTCTAACTTTTCCAATCAATGGCGAGTATGCAATACCCGGCTAACAAACATATGTACATATAGTGAAGACAAATCACCAGTTATTAAGAAACCATAAATGATTACATTCGCCATAGATACACCTCATCGCGAATCATGAACGATCTTAATTAACCAACCATGTTCGTCACATTGCAAACACACATTCACAACCACAACTCATAACCATCTTTATGGATTATGAATGTGTTTTTAAAGAACATAATCCATATGAATTGTTCAACTTTATCATGATGTTCATCACTAATCAACCCTATGAATGTGTATGGGTTATGTTTTTTTCAGCCATAGATCATACGAATCAGCTTGGATGGCCAGGTGGCTGGACACCTGGAACCACCGCATGCACAAGGAGGTGGGGATGGCGAAGTTTCTGGGTCTGGATGATATTGCTGATACTTAGCTGATGAATATTTATATATTAAACATCATGATCACCTAAGGACTCTATATATATAGAGAGATTATATAAAGTTTGGTTGTATAAAGTTGTATACTTAAGTTAAGTTCTTTTCCATGGATCAAGACGACATGCTTATGACTGGCTATGGGTCCAGTCATTGGGGGTACCAACTCGCCCAATCAGTGGGGGATGGGCTCCGGTGGTCTAAACCAAGAGTTGAAAGGTAACATCGCTATATGGAAACCGTTGGAAACCCATGGCCCATAGAAATAGATTAAATAGATGATTTACCTCGCAAGACATTGGGATTTTCCATAGCAACCTGTTTTTCTCTTGCCGGAGGCCGGACGCATCGCGGTGCGGGAGACCTGTTCCAGGCGACCGGGTCGACCGGAGAGCGAAAGCCGGATGTTCATAAACATCCTGAGGTGTTCAAGCAGGGAAGCACCCCAAACAAAGGGATAAGATGTTCATTATGGATATTAGAACATATTACCAATAAGGTAAGAACATTAATATATCCACAGCATCCCTTGTTGTAATATCATGGAAACTGATGGATTGCCATTGCTATGAATGTGGGCAACCCAGTGCCATAAACCTATCATGACTGGGGATGGTAGAAATCCCAGCCTTGGGTATACCACATGACAACATAACACAACTGGTGACCTACCAAATCGATGCTCCGCCGGGCAGAGGTTGTTAATCCTGAGTTCACATTTGCCATTTGTCATGTTGTATTGTATGTTGCTCGGCATCACAGATGCCACTGTGAAGAATGGGAGTTGTGTACCCACATGAATCATTGGAAAAATAGGGGTTTGTAAATCCATTCTAAAGACTCAAGCCCGACAAGACCTTTAGGTTGCCAACATACAGCCCCAAAAGCGGTCAGCCTTGATAGCCTTATAGTTGCTTCCTCTCGGCATGGGTCATGCCATCTCTTGTTACCCTCTGCATGGGGCTGGATGATGTGAGGAGCTCGGGTGTCAGCGTGAAGTGACCCTTTTCCACATGGTGGTTTCCTAAATTGCGGGTACCCCAATAGTTGGATGATTTATAAGGGAAAATCCTATTCAAATGGATGATTTGGGGGTACCACTATTTCAGGAAACCTCCATATAACCCTTCAAACCACAAAATATGGATTAATATGGATGGATGACAATCCCCTATCATCACGCGTGTCAGGCCATCCTTGCCGAACTTTTTCGAACGCTTTATGTACCTCTTCTCACCACCTAACAATGAGAACGGCAACTTGCACATCTCTCAGGCCGCGGAAAGCTTTGGGGTTTGATGCTTCAAAAGCTAGGCGAAGCCACGAAGCAATGAAAGCTCCAGGTCATCAGGCCATCATATTGCAACACCATTTTTGTTGGTGAAACAAATCAGTTCCCACTCTGATATCTGATATCATCTTCATTTCTGCTTGGTCTTGAGTCACCCAGCCACCAGCTACTAGTGGATGATCCGGCTGATGCCATAGTTTGCTGGTCAATTCCCTCTATGTTGATACAGACATGTATAATATAATCATAAAATTCACATCACAATTGACATCACCCCATAGGTTGAGGGACAAGCCACTTGTTCAGTAATTCATCTATCCATATCGTTTCTTTGGTTTTGTGGGATATAAAAATAGCATTTTATAAGAATCATTGTTACTCTGGTTGGTGGTTTGGGTTTGGAACATGGCTTTTATTTTCCATTTCATATATGGGATAATGCTTCCCATTAGTAGTGGTGGTTTAACCATCTTTTCCATTTCATATATGGGATAATATATGGGATAATATATGGAATATTTTTCAAGATCCCAATATATCCCATATATGAAATGGAAAAGATGTATCCCAATTATATATTGTCCATGAAATATATGGTTATTGCACCACCAAGCAGTAGTGGTTTGTCGAACGCCAGATCGCTGGCTCTCGATGCATCTCCATGTCCGTGGGCTCGCGGGGGCGACCTACGGGGAAATCTGGGGTGATCTGGGGGGCCCGGGGCGCGTTTCAAACGTTTCATTTGGGGAACTGGAGAGGGATCATTTCCCCAAGAATTTCGAGGTTTTGAATGGGAAAATCTTGGTCAATCTTGGAGTAGATGGATTCCAATGGATCCAAGTTTACTTAGTTTCTATCTGTGACTTTAGCTTCATAATTTGCGTTTGGCGGTTTCCAAGTTACGTGTTGTTGTTTCTATTTCAAAGATCTACCTAGATGATGAACCAAATGAAATCTTGGTGGTATGTGTTTGGGATCCACTGAAACCTCCAACCAGTTCCACCATGCTGTGCAACAACTACCGCAAAAAAAAATATCCGCCAGTTCCCATGAGTCACAGCCTCAGAAGTTGGATCAAAACAAAAATCCAAAGATTATCAAATCATATCAAATGCTTTGTTTCCAAGTGAAACATCCAGGTGAAACATCCTCATCTTTGATGATTCTATCATATTGAACCACATTAAACCATATCAAAACGTATTAAAACACATTAAAACCACCCTCCCAAAAATGGTTGGTTAAACCATGTTAAGTCCCCTCCCCTTCCAAAAATCGATGCGCAGCCCAGGGCCTGCCTGGAGTTTGACTTGGAGACCATGGACACCTTTGGGAAGGTGAGGATAACTCTATGGTTTATGGTAGACATCTGGTAGATATATAATGATATATATATATTATTATATATTTTATATTTTATATTATATATTATATATATATATTATACATATCTTTGAATTGATGTCCACATCAAGCGTTTGGATTTCTCATTGCCATGTTTGATCACGGTCACCAAAGGTTAAGTGCAAGTGGTCTCAAGATCTCATAAACATCAATTCAAGTTAATTATTCCTTTCTTTTCCCTCAATGGCAGCATGTTGCCCTTGCACAGTACTTTGCGCAGAATCACCTCTGCTAAGCTCCAAAGCTGGTTTGGTCAGAGTTGTTGCATTCCTGTTCCAACTTGTCTCATTATTTACCAAACAGCTCGCCTTCCTATCCGGACTCGGTATCGAATCCATCCATATCCATTCCAGAATTGAAGTTTATGGGAAAATCTACAGGCAAACCCTGGGGCCGCTGATGTTTTATGGGGGAAAAAAACCAAGGTTTCATGATAGTTTTATGTATACAATGCACATGTTCCCACTAAACCCATGGTTTTCGTTATGCAATGTTTAAACCATTCCAGTGAATCCGCCGCGTCAGGTTCCATTCGATGACGAGTTAGTGGAGGGTGGACCCTTGATCTTCCATGCTGAGCTCGGGGGCTCTGATAAAACCTGGAAGCTTCCGGGACGATCCGGGATGTTATGGGAGATTTTATTCCAGGTACCACAGGGATGTTGTTCCAATTTGTTCCATCTTATTTTAATGGGATCTTTATGGGTTATCAAGTCACATCGTCATCAAATTTATGGGAAAAGTGATGATCTAACTGCAGAGGTCATACAGAAAATCATGATCACGTGCTGGGTTTGGGAGTACTTCCTCTGACCAAGCCATATCGATCAGAGTTGTGTTCAGGCCACACGTGGACAAAACCACAGGTGCGAGCTGCCCAGTGGGTCCCTGTGTCTTTCGGATTCAGGGGTGCTTTCTGTTCAACATAGGATATAGGCAAGAAAAAAAACATATGGAAGAATCATTACTTAAAGAAATGTTGGAAACTGATGGAAATTGATCAGATCATGTCAGATCTTTGAAGCTCAGCCAAGGTATTTCCTGGATGGAGGGATTCAGGGTGACCATTTGCCATGCAGTTTTTAGCTCCTATTTGAGAAGATGTATTGGTCTTGTTTGGGAAGATGCGAAATTAGTCAATATCATTTATCACTACGTATCATGAGGTATTAACATTACTGTTGCTACGATGTGTATACTATTTGGACAGTGTGCATTCTTACCATTATCATTATCAGTATCTTTATTGCTAAAATTGCAAGTGTCATGTATTATTCTATTTTTTTCAGTAGTGTTATGGTTCACTACTATTATTTTTCAGATACGATTGATGATATGCATTCATCTGTTAACATGATATAGGAGTACTGCTGTTGTTTACATTTAACATCATGTATCTGCATTATCTTTTTATGTATGTGTCCATTCAAAATTTAGTATCATTTCTATTAATTATTTCATATTGTTTCATGTTATGACCATGACTGGCAACACGTTCTATGCATCCTATTTGTATGTCCACAGTGTGGACAGGTTTGGCTTGTCGCAGGAGAATGGGTCACTTGCGCCATCCAGCTTCGCATTAGCCCAGAGGACAGGCATGTTGGAACAGTTTGATTTCCGAGGCAGTGTTTTTTGGCGTTCCCCACGAGAAACCGGGTATGATTTCGCTGGCATCTGAAGCACATCCAGCATCATCACATTCCATACTTTATCCAGCTGCTTCTTTCGGGAGCGCAGGATATGGGACTGAAGCCTGAGTGCGCCATGGCTTGGGCTTGGAATGCCAGAGTGCCAGACTGCTGTGCTCTTTAGCACCCCATTTGTTGGTCATGATTGTTCCCCATTTGGAGAGGGTTTTCCTACATTGGAAAAAAATGATTGTTCCCCATTTTTGTGGATTTCGCCATGGCTTCAACAACCCATTTCTTTGTGGATTTCGCCATGCCGCGCTGTCTCGCAGGTATGTCGTCTTCTCTGTGGAGCCTGACTGCTCGTTAGGGCCTCATCTGGGGATGGGGGAGTGGAGGAAGGAGACTGACTTTTCCATCTCAACATTATAACATTCCTATCCCTACAGGTTGGTGGATACAGTAGAAATGACATATCTTTTAATATTGGAAATATGCTCAACCTTATCTGGGATGATGACCCCAAGTGACCTATTTTTTGTGGTGGGTTGAGACCACCAACTAGCCAATTTTTAGTGGATAAATCTATGAGGATCTCAATGTGACTACAGATTTCCCCTCAGGAAGGAGCTGGGTGCTCCTGTGAAGCGACGCCTTATTCGACGCATCTCCACTGAGTGAGCTCGGCCAACAATGAACTGTGGATGAGCCGGCAGGTGAAAGGTAGGTTGTGATGGGTTGCTGTTTTTGCCATAGCGTAGGAGATGCATTTCGTGGATAGCTATGACATTACCCCAGCATCTTCGATATGTTAAGGGTCGAGCTTCGCCCAAAAGGTGGGTACACGTGATGTCTATTTTGCAGGTACCCTTCGCCGGTGCACACCATCGGCCTGACGGAGAAGTACATCGTGATGATTCAGATCCCATACCCATTGAACTGGGTTCAGATCTCAGTTTCGGAGGATTTTCTGTGGTGGTCAAGCCTGGTGAACAGCAAAACAGCTGGGGCTGATGGATGCGGATGTCTACCCCAGTGTAAGAGGGGTTGACCCCTTGCCAGAGGAATTTCTGAGACTTGGGGGGAATAATTCCATGGTTTAAGATGTTTAAGCCAAAGGACCAACAACTTCATCAAAAGGCCCAGGGGCTAAGTCTATAGAGAAAATCTCCCAGGATGGCATGCTGAACGCCGAAGCGAAGTGGCTGATGAACGGTCAACGCCTTGGCATGGGATGTCAGTACCTGACATAGGATCTCAAAAAGGGTTTCTCTAAAAATTGGGTACCCAAAAACCCAATGGATTATCATAATTTTCCATTTAAACATGACCATTTATGGTAATGCTCATTTTCAGACACACCCAAAGTTCAAACCCTCACTGGATTGGTTTAAAGAATATCGTTTTAAATGATCCATGCGGCGCTCCACAACGGGACTCTACATCTTTATGTTGGATATCATGTTCCTTATGGTTTGATCATGTTCTAACTGAGTAGCCAATTGTTAGGTAAACCAAGAGTTCAAACCAAGAACTTGTTTGAACTGCAAATCCTTCTCTGGTAAGAAATTGCTCCATCAAAAAAAGAGGTACACTGACCCTGACCACCCTTTTTTCCTGACCGGAATGTTGAGCAAACAGCTGGACAGTGTACAGCTGATTCCTGGTGCCCTCTGCAATGGATGGAACAAGAGCATACAACAGCATCTACAAATGGATCCTAACAGTGGGCTTATCATATGTTGACCAGAGACTAGTCACCCGAAGATCAACTGCTGCCTGGTGCGATTGACCAGAGATGGTTCCACACCGGGTCTAAAGCAAGGTGTCTACGAGGGCAACTTGAATGACTACAACACCTGGGAACCGGAACGTTGCTTGGATAAAGCAAGGCTTGGTAGTCGGGTGACACATATAAATGGTTAACAAATCTAACAACAGTCATGCACTTTTCGACTTCAGAAATATCGCCCCCGACAGCGCTGGTCCAGCGGTGGATGTATGCATTTTTGTGGCATAGCTGAATGTCACACCACGAAGTCTGGGGGAGACATGAGGGTTTCCATAAATGGTGGTACCCAAAAATAGATGGTTTATAATGGAAAATCCTATTAGCATGGATGATTTGGGGGTACCCCCATTTTAGGAAAGCTCCATGTGAGGAATGCAACCTCTTCCATGACCAGCCATCGGGCGGACTCTGGGGTTTCACGCCAGAAAATGAGCTGCTAGTGATGTTCATGGTTCATCCTCTCAGAAATATTAGAAATATCCAACAAATATGGGGATGCATGAGGATGGGATGGACATCACTAGAAATATATGATATCATGTGATCACGGTTCATCCCCATTGTTTGCCAACATCATCACCCCACGATTGCTTCAGAACAACACGTTTTGATCTGAGGTGGAACCACCATCCGCATCATCAACCGAGAAACCGGGGAGGAGACCGGTGTCTTCCAGACCGATCCGTACGCCATGGGATTGGGACTGGATTTCCTGGTGGTGTTTCATCTTGTCCTATACTCTCCTTGGGCGGATTTACTCAAGTTTCGGCCTACTGGTCCTCTTCAGATACTTGTTCGCGATCTTAACGGCTTGACCCAATGCACCAGGGGAGGACCTTGGAATACCTTGGAGGTCTTGGCAAGGGAGTGAAAGTGTTGATAGTGACGTCTCTGAGAATCTCAAGAGTAAATGTTTAGTAATCAAGCATGCCTGGAAAATCAATCTGCCATTTTACAGATGATTTTCATCATCTCCAGGACCTCACAACCGCCACGCAGATGTGGAGAAGCTACTATTTCCTATTGTATATATATATAATTATATATAGAGATATGTAATAGAACGGGAAACCATGGTTTTCCACGTTCTTTTTCCATGTTTACCCTCTGTTTTGGTTCAAGAGTCAACCAACCCAGTAGACCCCTGCCCCAGCACAGTGATGTAGCTCAAAAAAATGGCAACGCGGTGGCTGTGATGATTCCTGAGCTTCCACGACTGCTGGCATTGGATACTGGGACAGCATGGTTTGGATGGGAAAGGCCAAATGGACTGGTATTTAACTATATTGAACTACATTGAAATATACTTGGTTGATCTTGGTTGAAGCTCAACAGCTACGAACCTTGTGACTATGAAATGGCCTACCTCCTTCATCGTGCTCTTCAGATGTGTTGACATGATGACAGACCAGCATCAACATAATCACTTTGAGTCTCGGAAATGAGGATTTCCACACACCATACAGCAGAAGACATTAGAATATAATGTTTAGAATCCAGCAAAATGGACTGTTCACTCTTCAAAGATCCCAAGAAATCTGCATCGTCCCTGGGTCTAAACTCTAAACGTTGCCAGACTTAGGACGAAGTCTCTTTTGCAGAGGTCAGCTGGGGCCGAGTGGCCGAGGATGATCATAGGAATGGCATGTAACGGCCATGGGCAAGTCACCATCATCCACAATGACAAGAACATATTGTATCCACTAGAAATCCATATAAAGCCAAATATACATCCAATATCAATCCATGAAAATCCATGTAACTCGATATAAATCCAAATCACAATTCCAATATGAATCCACTATAAATCCATAGAACCATCCTACAACTTTCCCTTCACAGCCTTTTTGCTGGGCAGGTGAATGCTGCGCTGGGTTGCTCTCTACAGCAATGGTCGCAGCAGCCTAAGCTGAGCACCGCGCTGCTGAAAGCCCTGGCAGTCCAACGGCAGCTGCAGGCGACTCGTCGTAATGCCCATGAAATATTCATGATGAAATGGTTATATTGGTTGGTGGTTTGGAACATTTTTTTATTTTCCCCAATAGTTGGGATGATGATCCAATCTGACTTTCATATTTTTCAGGGGGTTGAAACCACCAACCAGGTATATTATTTCATACCCAACAATATCGTTCACATATCCAACATCGAGATATTGACGTGATATCTTTGCCGAGAATAATGATGGTCTTAGCAAAGGTTTTGGATGTTCTTCTTGTTCAGCAGGCTATCATCCTGGTGCAACTTGTTCTGCAAACCTACAGGGGAATCGCTGAGGAGGGGTCAGGTGGCTACCAGATAATTAATGACGGCTATGGCCTCACAGGTGGCTGCGCTGGTGCTTCAAAGTATGGCTTTCAACGCGTTGGAGGCTCCAGTCGGTCTGGTGATGGAAGATATGATCCAGTGGGATTTTGTTGAGTTTTTATCAGCCAGAATATATATATATATACATATATATATATACATATATATATACATATATATATATACATATATATATACATATATATACATATATATATACATATATATATATATATATACATATATATATATATGTATCTAGGGAGAGAAATATACCATTGAATAAACAAACATACAGCCAGAAGCATCCACTTGACTTAACAAAGAGTGCATGGAAATAAAACGATAGAGCCTGATAGTGATGGTGATGACCATAGTAGTTTTCTGATACTTCCAGCTGCGCATCTGATTACCCTCTGGTAATTTAACAGTTTACTACGAAAAATCAGCATTTTTCATGGGATTTCATAGGTAAAATCTGGGAACACATCATAAATCATCTCTAAAGAGGCCATTCTTCATGGCCATGTTAAACTTCAAGAGGGTACTTCAATTCTGGGTGAAAATTCGCCGCTAGCCACAGACCCTTCGCCAGTTGGTGTACCCAGACAGCCAGGTCAATGGTTTCCATTGCAGTGCACTGATTTCAGTCCTTTCAGGTGCGACTTGGGGCGTTGATGCGGCTGGCAACTCCACTGATTTTTAGATGGCTACGGGCCACAGTTTTCTGGATATCTCATCAAATTCCCATAGTATCCCTATCCGATGAAATCCCCATAATTTTGCGATACTAATCTGGATACTATGAGGGATCCAATGCATACTATCAGATAGCAACCTTTTTTTTGGGGCATCCCAAGGATTTATTTTTTGGTCTTCCAGTTTTGGGGTACTCATACCCAGAAAGCACCATGGACGATTCAATCCAACAGCCCCACAGGTGATCAATGGCCAGAATCCCTTCAAGTTCTGGAGGTCTGCAATGTCAGTGGTGGTTGTGGGGGAAAGACCGTTGTTTCGGGCCTGCATGATCAAAACAATGTTGAATACCACGAATGGATGGAACGTGATGGAATCACACGAAACATACGTGCTGCAGCATGATTCACAAGATCGCACAAGACCAGCGGTCATGTAATGAGCTGGTTAAGATATGAGAGGGAGTGCCATGACAAGTTCAAACGAGGCACGCCGTAGGTGTGCCTGCAAGAGCGTCTTTACAACATTTTAAACGGAGTGCGCCATCCTGTGTTTTCTCTGGTGAATTGTACATGCATTGTTTTTATCCCACTGAACAATTGTCACTGTTTAGTCTCTATCAAAATAAGAGCAGTGTTCCGTTTTTTGGTCGCACCACCGGAATACGCCTGAAGGAAAAGGCCTGAAGGAAAATCCACAGGAACCGCCCAATATCATTGACTTGTTGATCTCCCGATGAGCTTGTCAATGTTTCATGGACATGTTAAATCATTGGTAATTTCTTCTCCTTAGTTAAAACGCAAGTTTTGTTGGTGCATTCTATTTTTTTGAGTAATGGAGATGATTCACCACCCCCTCTGCCAACCAGGACTATTGCTTGGATGCCATCAGTGTCAACGCAGCACTGAAGGTCTGCGAGAAGGCATCAGTGGGCGGTGACAACCAAAGGGTACTTTGCGGGGTTGAACTCAGATGGTAACTGGTCGGTAATAGGTCAAAATATCAGGGGTTTTGACATCTCCCCGGATGAGTTCAGACGATTCAGACGGTTTGGTTGCCGACTTATTGCTCAAATTGCCACTGCTAATAGTGCTGAGATACACAGGAGAAAAGATACAAGGCAACTCAGAGACCAGGCAACTCAGCCCTGAGAACGGCCACTCTGCCTCAAAAGTTCATTGCGGGATTCGTCAGGGTTGTTCAGAATGTATATAATCGAAGGAAGTTTAGAAGTCGAACTTCCGACAATATGGACAGATGGAAAAGCAGAGGTGGGAAGAGTCAGAGAAGAGAAGAGAAGCAGAGAGCAGATCAGAGAAGAGAAAGAGTCAGAAGAAAGAAGATGCAGGTGCGCGAAAAGGCCGAAAAGATTCACTGTGCTTGTCCAATGATTTGTGGCTCCGGAGGGTCGAAAAGTAGGCTCGCTAAAGCGGCGGGTGCGGAGAGATGAGAGATGAAAAATTGCACGCCGTTGTGGCGCGAAGCACATGTCGAAGTGTACAAAACACTTCATGCTCGGAGCACTTTTAGAAGTTGTGATACCTAAAAAGTGCACGACGTTGTGGTGCGAAGCACGTTTCGAAGTCAAAAGTGTTGAAAACTGACGGTCTCGGACCACTTTTGGAAGTTGAGATGTCGAAAAAGTGCGCACCCTTGGGGCGCGAAGCACATGTCCAAGTCAAAATGTACAAAACACCAGGTTCGGAGCACTTTCTGAAGTTGAGATGTCGAAAAAGTGCACGCTGTTGTGGCGAAGCACATTTCGAAGTCAAAAGTGGAAAAAAAACTGAGGGGTTCGGAGCACCTTTGGACGTTCGCATGTCGGTTTTTCGTGGCAGGCACAAGGGATTCTGCACCTGGCCAAAAGTGAGCAAAAACGTGAGGGTTTTGTAGCAGTTTCAAATACAACCACCACTACACTACATTACACTACACTACGCTACACTCCACTAGAACTACAACTACAACTGCAACTAAAACTACAACTACAACTACAATTACATGACGCTACACTACACTAGAACTACAACTGCAACTAAAACTACAACTACAACTACAATTACATGACGCTACACTACACTACACTACACTACACTAATTACACTACACTACAATACACTCCACTCCACTCCACTACACTGCACTCAATTACACTAAATTCAATCACACTACACTCAATTACACTACACCCAATTACACTACATTCAATTACATTAAATCCAATTACACTCCACTCCACTCCACTACACTACACTACAGTACACTACACTCCACTCCACTCCACTCCACTCCACTCCACTACACTACACTACACCACACCACACCACACTACACTACACTACACTACACTAGACTACACTACACTACACTACATACACCGCACCACACTCCACTACACTACATTACACTACACGACACTACCTTCCACTACACTACGCTACATTGCACTACACTACACTCCACTACACTA